>JADMIO011683247.1_pt1 | contig 90945 bp, 84 predicted proteins | sample 8958161 | NCBI WGS metagenome assembly JADMIO01 (sample SAMN16585339, study PRJNA669376) | soil metagenome | isolation source: Crop rotation soil | place: USA: Cullars Rotation, Alabama | collected 2011
TTTCATTATGGTGAAAGTTGGAACCTCTTACGTGCCGATCAGATTAAAACGAAAGGCCCAGTCTTTCGACTGAGCCTTTCGTTTTATTTGACCATGTTGGTATGATTTAAATTAATACGACTCACTATAGGGTCAGTGCGGCCGCGACTTCAAGTCACGTGAATTCCAAGCTTCGGATCCCACTGTGCTGGAAATAAAATGCCCATTCATTAAATGGAACAAAAACCGCAGATACAGTGCCACCGGTATTTTTGGCAACAGTGTTCATACTCGGTACCCAAATGTCGGTCCATGTTGAACCACAATTCTTACTTGCCTGAACTTTGAAGAAGTCGCTTGAAGTTGCTGTGCGTTTAGCGTATGAATAATGAAAGGTAAAGCGAGCATCAGGATTATTCTTGAAATCATAAGCTGGCGTTTCAAGTATTTCAACCGTTCCCGCAGGCAACACCTCACCCGGTACCATGATACATTGCGAACCTGTTTTCCTGGCATTGAAATTTACTTGCCAGTCGTGATTTACATCACCATCTCCAATAGGAAACCAGTTTGAAGGCAACAAGCTGCTTTCAAAACTTTCAGGATCATCAACTGTGATGTCAGGCGTTCCAACCAACACATGTACAGGTATATTGCGAGTAATACTTCCCGCTGCAGTTGATGCTACACATGTTACCGTAAAATCTCCGGAAGACGGGAACGTAATATTTGTAGAGAAAGAATTTGGCGTAGAAATTTGTCCGCTTCCATTTGAACTCCATACAATAGACGAAGGTGTAGTGTTTGAAGTATAGCTCATTAATTGTAATGGAATGCCACTGCAAATTGTTGCAGAAGGTACAGCAGCAATATCCAACAAGGGCACACAGTTTGTTCCCGGATTTGTTACACCCGTTGCAACCAGGTTGTTAGTTGAGCTCAGATTGTTTCTACCTTCTACCGGACTGGTAATTGCCTGTTGCATGCGGTATGATTGTCCCTGCGTATACATGACCGGACAATAAGCGTAATCCATGTAGTTCTGCATGTTTTCAACCACATTTGGATCACATGTATTTGCATTTGCCAGGTTACATGAAAGGTAGCCAGTTGTAATAGGTGTATCAAAAACGCCATCATCTCCGCAAGAAACACCTGCACTATTGTTTCCTCCCCACACGTGTTCAAGATCCAGCCAGTGACCAACCTCATGCGTTAATGCACGTGAACGCATTGGCATTCCCGTTCCAATTGCACCAACATAACCACTTAAGATCACAATACAATCTGCTGAAGCAGGAACCCCAGATCCTGGCAACCAGGTGTAACCAGCTGCATTTCCTCCAGTGATACTTTTTACAACATAAACGTTCATGTACTTAGTATGATTCCAGGTATGTACGTAATCATTGAAATTCACCATGATCCAGTTGGTACGATTGTCCCAATGACGAATAATTCCATTTGTACAATTCCCTTGCGGGTCTTTGGTAGCGAGACGAAATTCTATTTGCGTGTTGCCAATAATGTTTTTGAATTCATGTACTGCGTTAGCAGTATCGGCATTTTTAGCATTGAAGTCTTCATTAAGAATGCGCATGGCGTCCTGCACTTGCGCATCTGTGATGTTTTCGGCGCCACCAGTATGAAGGATGTGAAAAACAACCGGTATAGTGTATAAAGCTGCTGCTTGTGTACTGGCTTGTCCCATACTTTTTCCGCTTTTTGGCTGGAAATGGTCCTGGTTGGCCTTAGCAGATTGATTTTGTTTTTGATCATAGGCAGCTTTCAGTTCCGGGTGTTGTTGAAACCATTTGAGACGGGCTTCAGTTGTACCGCAGATTTGTTGTGAAAAAGCACTGATCGAAACGAAAAGTGAGGTGAGAACGAAGAAATAACGCATGAATTTAAGTGTAAATAGGTAAAAATACCGAAAAAAAAGGGAGGACCGGGTTCGTTTGATAAGTAGGAGATACATAATCTGAAATGACGACGACGGGGATCTCGACCGTGATCTCGTCCATGATCTCGTCTTCGTCTTCGTCCTCGTACTAACAATGCCAAATTCCTCATATTTCCGCACTCACTAAAATCCGAGTAATCCATTATATTTGTCTGATAAGCACAGCAGATGGGAAAAGAGGAAAAAGACGCACGTACTAGTACGCTCAGTTTCGAGGAATTCAAGACTATTGTACTAAAAGACTTCAAAATGGCGAACGAAAGTCGCCAGGCTAGCCTCTTGGGCAGAAAAGAAGTACTTACCGGTAAGGCCAAATTTGGCATTTTTGGCGACGGTAAAGAGGTTGCTCAGCTTGCAATGAGCAAAGTGTTTAAAGATGGTGATTTCAGGAGTGGTTACTACCGCGACCAAACCTTTATGTTCTCTATTGGAGCACTTGACATCCGTCAATGGTTCAATGGCTTGTACGGGCATACTGACCTTGCCGAAGAGCCAATGAGCGCCGGGCGACAAATGGGCGGTCACTTTTCAACCCAAAGTCTCAATGAAGATGGTTCTTTTAAAGCTCTTATAAAGCAAAAAAACTCGAGCAGCGACGTTTCTCCAACTGCAAGCCAAATGCCGAGGTTACTCGGATTAGCATATGCTTCCTATTTCTATCGTCTCAATAAAGACCTTCAATCAGAGCCTTTCACCAATTACAGCAACAAAGGGAATGAAATAGCCTTTGGTACTATTGGTGATGCGTCTACAAGTGAAGGACATTTCTGGGAAACAATAAATGCTGCAGGTGTGCTGCAGGTTCCAATGCTGGTGAGCGTGTGGGATGACGGACATGGTATTTCGGTTCCGAAAAAATATCAAACAACCAAGGAAAGCATTAGCGAAGTGCTCAAGGGCATGCAGCGTGATGCAGACACCAAAGGATACGAGATTTTTAAAACGCGTGGTTGGGATTACCCACACCTTTGTGAAACATACGAGAAGGCTGCAAAAGTTTGTCGTGAAGAACACGTACCCGTTCTTGTGCACGTTGAAGAAGTAACTCAACCCCAGGGACACAGTACCAGCGGGTCTCATGAGCGCTACAAAAACAAAGAACGTCTTCAATGGGAAACTGATTTTGATTGCATCCGTCAAATGCGTTTATGGATCATTTCAAATGCGTTGGCAACTGAGGCGGAGCTCGACAAAATTGAAGAGGATGCCAGAGAAAAAGTTAAGGAAGCTAAGAACCTGGCGTGGAGTGATTATATCAATCCAATAAAGAAAGAAGTAGGGGATGTATGTTCGCTATTTGATGTTTTGGGTGGAGATGAAGTTTTAACTGTCTCTAAAGAACTGAGATCAATCAAAGAACCAAACCGGAGAGACGTACACACAGCAGTTAAAAAAGTGCTGCGCATTACGCATGGCAATCAGTCAGCAGAACGCGCTGCATTGTTAGGCTGGATTGACGATCAGAAACAAGTGAACAAAGAGCGCTTTGGCTCTCATTTATATTCAGAAAGCAATAATCGTGTTGCAACCATTAGTTCCGTGCCAGTAAATTATGAAGGCGATAAAATGGTTGATGGTCGTGAGATCTTACGTGATAACTTTGATGCGATCCTCAAAAAATACCGTGAGGTAATGATCTTTGGTGAAGATTCTGGGAAAATTGGTGGTGTAAACCAAGGACTTGAAGGGCTTCAACTGAAGTATGGTGAGCATAGAGTTTTTGATACTGGTATTCGTGAAGCAACAATAATGGGGCAGGCAATAGGACTCGCTATGCGTGGTTTGAGGCCAATTGCTGAGATCCAGTATCTCGATTACCTCCTTTATGCATTGCAATTGATGAGCGATGATCTTGCTACTGTTCAGTGGAGGACTAAAGGTCGCCAGAAAGCGCCAGTGATCATTCGTACGCGCGGACACAGGCTTGAAGGTGTATGGCATAGCGGCTCACCTATGGGGATGATTGTACATGCTTGCAGAGGTATAAACGTTTGCGTACCAAGAAACATGACCGTTGCCTCAGGATTTTATAACACGCTTCTTGAGGCTGATGAACCAGCGTTGATAGTTGAACCGTTGAATTCATACAGGTTAAAGGAAAAACAACCAGCAAACTTTGGAGAATATAAAGTGGCTTTGGGAATTCCTGAAGTACTTTCGGAAGGAACAGACGTTACGCTTGTAACTTATGGTAGTTGTGTTAAAATAGCACAGGAAGCAGTGAAACAACTTTCAGAATTTGGAATTTCAGTTGAATTGGTTGATTTACAAACGTTGCTTCCATTTGATATCAATGAAATGGTTTCTGCGTCTGTGAGGAAAACAAACAGGCTTGTAGTATTTGATGAAGATGTTCCCGGTGGGGCAAGTGCGTATATCATGCAACAGGTAGTTGAAAAGCAGGGAGCATATAAATTCCTTGACGCGGCACCGGTTACAATTAGCGCAAAAGATCACCGACCTGCTTATGGTAGTGATGGTGATTATTTCTCAAAGCCTTCGGCCGATGACGTATTCGAAACTATTTATAAAATTATGATGGAGTCTGATCCGGGGAGATTCGATGCGATATTCTAAAAAACCACTATTTTTACCGCCCAGACACACATGAATTTCAATCAGATCAAACGTCATTTTTTCACAGTTTCTGCAGTGCTATGCTTGTCAGTAGCATATGGGCAGACAACTACTGCGCAGCCTGAGGACGAATTTGCAAAGAAGAAAACTGAGACTAAGATCACAGAAGTAGTTACAACTGATTCATTGCCTGGTTCAGAGTTAGTACGCAGGGCAGCAAATTGGTTTAAAGTTGAATCAAAAAAGTACATTAAAACTTCAGGGGCTTCAGGTGCGAGTAAGGCTGAGTGTGTTGTTTCATTTCCTGTAAAACCAAAAGAGCTTAATCCGCCAGTTGATTATACTGGAAAGGTTACCATGAAGCTTGTAATTGATTGTAAGGACAGCAAATACCGTTTTACAATTTCAGATATCCGTCACGTCAGTAAAAGTGGTCGTACAGATGGTGGAAGCGTTGATAATGCATTTCCTGATTGCGGCAGCCAGATCATGAGTGATCTTATTTGGAAAAAGCTCCGTGGTGAGTGTATTGCTGATGCCTACATGGTAGTGCCAGACATTAAGGATGGCATGAAGAAGGACTCTAAGGAAGCAGCGAAGGATGATTGGTAGAAACGTTTAACGTTCAACGTTTAATGTTCAACGTTTAATGTTCAACGTTTAATGTTCAACGAACTAGTACCCGTATTTTTCTTTCCACAGTTTTCTCAGATAGTTCCGCAATTCATTCTCCCGCGCATTGTTTCCTGGCTCATAAAGTGTTGTTCCGCTAATCGCATCCGGCAAAAATTCCTGCATTGCAAAGTTGTTTTCGAAATCGTGTGAGTATTTGTATTCAGCGCCATAGTTGAGGTCCTTCATCAATTTTGTTGGTGCATTTCTTAAATGAAGCGGTACAGGAAGATCGCCGGTTTTTGAAACCAGGTCCATTGCTTTATTAATGGCCATGTAGCTGGCATTACTTTTTGCACTGGTTGCGAGGTAGGTCACGCATTGACTCAGAATGATTCTGCCTTCGGGCATTCCAATTACGTTTACTGCTGAAAAACAATTGTTGGCAAGGAGCAGGGCATTTGGATTTGCATTGCCAATGTCTTCACTCGCAAGTATCACCAGTCGTCGGGCAATAAATAGTGGATCTTCTCCACCTTGCAGCATTCGTGCGAGATAGTAAACTGCGGCGTTCGGATCGCTACCTCTGATAGATTTAATGAATGCAGAAATTATGTCGTAGTGCTGCTCACCATTCTTATCGTACATGGCAAGGTTCTGCTGGATCACATTTAGTACCAGTTCATTTGTGATCACTACTTCATCACTTTCTATGCTGTTGACAGTAATTTCGAGAGCATTCAATAATTTTCGCGCATCTCCGCCGCTAACTCTGATGAGCGCTTCGTGTTCTCGCAGCTCAATTTTCTTTTTAGAAAGAAATTCGTCTTTTGCAATTGCATTATTGAGCAATTGCTTAAGTTCATTTTCTGAAAGTGAATTCAGAACGTAAACCTGGCAGCGCGATAGAAGTGCGGAAATTACTTCAAATGAAGGGTTTTCTGTTGTTGCACCAATTAAGGTGACCACGCCTCGTTCAACAGCTCCTAGCAAAGAATCTTGTTGCGCCTTGCTGAAGCGGTGAATTTCATCAATGAACAGAACAGGTTTGCTTTGATTAAATATGTTCCTGTCGCCCGCCTTTTCAATTACTTCACGTACATCCTTTACACCGCTGTTTATTGCGCTTAGTAAGTAGAAAGGACGTTTGAGCTCATTTGCGATTATCAGCGCCAATGATGTTTTTCCAACACCAGGCGGGCCCCAAAAAATGAAAGAAGGTAAAAGGTTCTGTTTAATGGCGTTGCGGAGCGCAGTGCCAGGGCCAATAATGTGTTGCTGACCAATGTAATCGTCGAGTGTTTTGGGTCTTATACGTTCTGCAAGAGGCTGCACTTTTGTGACATTTATTAACTGTTAAATACGTAATAAAATATCTATTTTTATAAAAAATCTGCGTTTGAAAATGAACCAAACAAATAACGGTGCCAGTCGCAGCAAGAGTATTCTGAGCTTCAAGCACCTGGGAGTAGTTGCACTTGTTCTAATCCTGGTATATGCATTTAAGGGTGATAAGGACCCTTTACATAAGCGTACGTTCAATATTATGCTCACTGAAGTGAAGGATGGAGTGCCCGCAAAGAAAATAGTTACTGATGTACTCGATTTCAAAGACGGAAAACTGTACAGTGAATACCTGGCTGATAAGATGGGCTTCAAATGGATCAGGTATCGCATTCTTAAAGATTCAATTTATACAGATTCAACTGAGACTGAGGTCCGTTTTCTACAGGTAGAAGGCTCGGCCACTAACGAAGAGAATACAACTGTTACAATAGCTTTTGACCAGGTTGAGTGGGATCTTGACGGTACAATAAAAGTTACTAAGGGCGACAAACCAAAAAAATATTTCGACATGTCTGGTCGCGAAAAAGGTGGAAAGCCTAAGAAGCCTAAGAAGAAAAAAGGCGAAGAAGAAAATCAGCAAAATCCACAAAATCCTCCAGGAGATCCTCCCAAATGATAAACGGAAAAAATATTAGAGTGGCTGCAATTTGTTTTGCAGCCCTTTTTTTTGGAAGCGCATGTGCGCAGAACAATAAGAAAACAGAAAACGAAAAGAAATCAAGACCTATGACTAAGATTGCAACATTTGGCGCGGGGTGTTTTTGGTGTGTAGAGGCTGTATTCCAAAGACTGGAAGGGGTAAGGAGTGTGAAGAGTGGGTACATGGGTGGAAACACGAAGAATCCAACTTATAAGGAAGTATGTACCGGTACTACTGGTCATGCAGAAGTAGCCCAGATAGTTTATGATCCGGCTGTAATTAGTTTCGACGAATTGCTTTCTGTGTTCTGGAAGACGCATGATCCTACTACATTGAACATGCAGGGGGCTGATGTGGGAACGCAATATCGGTCAGCAATTTTTTATCACGACGATCAACAAAAGGAAGTGGCAGAGAAATACAAGAAGAAATTAAATGAAGAGAAGGCGTATCCAAACCCTGTGGTAACTGAGATTAAACCAGCTTCTGAATTCTATGTCGCCGAAGATTATCATCAGAACTACTACAATCAGAATGGCAGTCAGGGATACTGCCGTTATGTGATACAGCCAAAGGTTGAGAAGTTTGAGAAGGTTTTCGGATCTAAACTCAAGAAACGTTGAACGTTCAACGTTCAACGCAGTCCAAAAATTAAATAACTACATTTCCGCTAAGCTCGAACACCAATAATACACACATCGTCAACCTGTTCTAGCTCCCCTTTCCAGTTCTCAAAAGCACTATCAAGCATTGACTTCTGCATATCAATTGGCTGAGATAATCCTGATAACATTATATCGCCCAGTTGTTTGTACTTAAATTTTTTGCCCCTGGGTCCGCCAAACTGATCGGCATACCCATCTGTAAACAAAAAGAACTGATCGCCGACAGAAAGTGGAACTGTATGCGTTGTAAATGGTACGGGCTTATCTGAAAGTCCAATTGGTTGTTTATTTGGAGTAATCTCGCAGAATTGTCCTTTACTTATGTACCAAAGCGGATTGTTTGCGCCGGCCCATGAGTATGATTTTTTATTGATGTCTTTTACGATCAATGAAATATCCATTCCATCCTTCACATCTGTAGCGCCCTTTCCAAAAGTCTCAAGAACCAATTCGCGGGTTTTATCGAGCACCTTTCCAGGATCAGAAAGATTAAATTCCTTTACGCTTCGTGAAAGTGCATTAGCACATACTACGCTTACAAGCGCTCCAGGAACCCCATGTCCGGTGCAATCTGCGGCCGCGTAAAACACATGCGAATCTGTAGCTTCAAAAAAGTAAAAATCACCGGCAACAATATCTTTTGGTTTGTAAATCAGAAAGCTTTCTTCAAAATGAGTGCGAATTTCATCTTCGTGTGCAAGGATGGCGCTTTGAATCCTTTTTGCGTAGGTTATACTGTCGTGAATATCCTTGTTCTTTGATTCAATAACTTCATACGCCTTCTTCAGCTCAACATTCCTGAGTCGCTCAATTTCTGTTTCGCGCTCAGCTTTTTCTTTATCAAACTTAGATTGAAGCTTTCGCATGCTGTTGGCAGTTTCGTCGCTCAATAGTTTTGTTCTTAGCGCATAAAATTTCTCAAAATGTTCGAGTGCCGCAGCTGTATTTCCTTCGCTTTTAGTAAGCTCGTATTTGATTTTTTGGACACGCATTTCTTTTTGTGCAGATTTTGCGAGCATAGAATATTCTAGTGCTTCATCAAGTGCTGCATGCGATTTTCGGAACTCTTTCCTCTCGTAATACAATTCTCCAAGTTCAGTAAGTGAAGTTGCGAGCCCTTGTATGTGTTCAATCTCTCTCCTTAATTCAATACACTCTTCAAGCAAACCTATTGTGCGTGTTAGATCATTCTGAGCCTTGGCAACCAACGCCATGTCATTTAAAGTGCGACTCAATCCTGAATGATGCGAAAGTTCACGGTAGATTCCTTCAGCTTTTGAAAGTAATGGTACGGCCTGTGAAAGTTCGTTGTGTTGAATGTGGCAGCTGGCAATTCCATTCAGCGCACGCGCCACACCATACGTGAAATTTAACTGACCAAACTCTTTTATTGCTTTTTCATGGTACAACCTTGAATTTTCAAGGTCCTTTGTGTCAAAATAGAAAACGCCGAGTGCGTAATGCGACCAGGCTGAATTCAAAATGGATACCTGGCCGCGTACACGTAACGTTTCAAACACTACATTGAACCCTTTTTCATATTCACCACGGAACCAATAATAGTAGGCGAACATACCGCGACTGAAATAGTACCAATCTTCCTGCTCTTTAATCTTTTCAAGTAAAGCCGGAACTTCTTCATGTTTGGGCAGGTATTTTTCAATCCCACTGCTTGATCTAATTATATTCTGATAGAAAAGCAGGTTAAGAGTAGCAACAACTTCACCGGCAAGGAACCCATGTTTTTTTGATCGTTCAATCACTTCTACAAGAAATGGCCCCGTGTTTTGTCCAAGACAATCACCATAGGCAATGGAAAAGTCGAGCATTTCAGAAATCTGAGTAACAGGATCTGCAATGGTATCAATGCGCGACTTCAGTTCATTAACAAGTTGGGAGGGGGATTTCATAGTGCTAAAAATAAGTAAATGGTTGAACTGTAAGAAGTCCGAGTCCGAAGTTCGAGTCCGACGACTAGGATCCGGTCAGGGTTCCCGTGTTGGACTCCGTACTCGTACAATTAAAAGTTATATTTCAATTATGATATATATAACTCAATTGATATTCATTTTTCCCGGCCAAGAGTCTGTATTCGACGAATTTGAATCGCATGCAATACCGTTGATTAGCAAGTATAATGGTAAGCTGGAGTTCAGAATTCGTCCCGCTACTGAAGCATATATTGGTGACGCCACAGAGCGACCTTACGAAGTTCATTTCGTTTCATTTGAATCGGAAGAAGATTTTCAGAGATTTCTGAAAGACGAGGAGAGGAAGAAATTCCTGGACCTTAAAGATAAATCTGTACGGAGCAGTATTCTTGTTAAAGGAGATAGGTTGTGAGTGATGTGTGAGGAACCACAGCGTTGAACGCGGACGAAAATCCGGACTAAATCCCCGTCTTCGTTCTTCGTCTTCGTATAACAAATCTTTAACTCTGGAAATAGAATATTTTTTACGCGTTCAACGTTGAACGCGGAACCCAAAACTCAGAACATTAAAAAGGAAGTTATTTTTTTACCCGTTCAACATACTCCCCAGTCCTTGTATCTATTTTCACCCAATCACCCTCGTTGCAAAAAAGCGGAACGCGGATTTCGGTGCCTGTATCGATCTTAGCTGGCTTAAGTGTATTGGTAGCAGTATCGCCTTTAAGGCCTGGTTCAGTGTATGTTATTTGAGCTTCAATGAAAGTTGGAGCTTCTGCAATGATAGGATTATCACCCTCTTCAAAGGTCACTTTTACTTCCATTCCTTCTTTGAGGAAACGACCTGAATCGCCAAACATCATAGCAGGAATATGGATTTGCTCATAAGATTCATTATCCATCACAACGGCAAATTCACCTTCTGCATAGATGTACTGCATTACTTTGTACTCAACGCGTACAATTTCAACAGATTCACCACTGCGGAAGCGGTTTTCAGTTTGCTTACCTGATTTAAGGTTGCGCATTTTTGCCTGGTAAAAAGCCCTGAGGTTACCTGGAGTTCTGTGTTGATACTCCATAATCTGAACTAAGTCACCATTAAAACGGATCACTGATCCTACGCCAATATCGCCTGTGTCTGCCATAAAAGAAAATTATAGGGAGGCAAATGTACGAAAGTTTCAGAAATAGTGTGGGTGTGGGTGCATAGTGCGATGTTGCGGTCTATAGAGATTTCGGTTATACCGGATTTTTAGAATTGTTGGCGTGAGAGCGGGATCAAACCTTAACCAAGCCTGATCCATTTGAAAACAAATAAATTACCCAAAACTCTGGAACCCAACTGGATCAAAATGCCGCACTTCGAACCACGCACTTCGCACTAAATAAGCTTCAAAGTAAGAATATTACCGAAAATTAAACGGTCTCCTCTTGTTCAATATCATGCACAACCCCCATCGACGCAAACTTTTCAATACGCTTGTCGATACGTTTTTCAGGATCCATTTTATTGAGGGTTTTAAGCTGCTTAAGGATTTCTTGTTTTACAGTTTCGAAGATTTCGCCATGATTGCGATGAGCACCACCAATTGGTTCGGCAATTACACCATCTACCAGGCCATTTTTGCTCATGTCAGATGCTGTCAATTTAAGCGCTTCTGCAGCTTTTTCCTTGAAATTCCAGCTCCTCCAAAGAATAGATGAGCACGACTCAGGTGAAATAACGGAATACCAGGTGTTCTCAAGCATCAGTACTCTATCGCCTATACCAATCCCTAATGCACCACCACTAGCACCTTCGCCAATGATAATGCAGATTACAGGTACTTTAAGTTGAGTCATTTCAAGTAAATTCCTTGCAATAGCTTCCCCTTGTCCGCGCTCTTCAGCTTCAAGTCCCGGATACGCTCCAGGAGTATCAATAAAAGTTACAATTGGCTTATTAAATTTCTCAGCCAGTTTCATAAGGCGCATGGCTTTGCGGTATCCTTCAGGATTTGCCATCCCAAATCGCCTGATTTGGCGCATTTTGGTATTTATGCCCTTTTGCTGACCAACAAACATCACGGTTTGACCATCAATTTCTCCAAAACCACCCACCATAGCTTTATCGTCGCCAACGGTGCGGTCGCCATGCAGTTCCATAAATGTCTTATTGGATACATGATCGATATACGCCAAAGTGTAAGGTCTGTCTGGGTGCCTGCTTACCTGAACCTTTTGCCAGGCAGTAAGGTTTGAGTAAAGGTCCTTGGTAGTCTGCAGGATGTGCGCTTCAAGTTCCTTGATTTTATCCGTTAAATCTACCTTGCTCTTTTCGGACACTTCTTTCAACTTCTCCAATTCAGTTTCGAGGTCCTGAATCGGCTTTTCAAAATCGAGGTATGTCATATATTACTCTTTAAGGGGGTAAAGATAGTAATAAGTACGAGTACGTGCTTCGACTTCGCTCAGCACGTCCTCGTCCTGATTTTCACTATCTTAGCCTCTCCAATGAACCACTCACTTACTTGGGGCCTCATCCTCTCAATTTCACTGGTTTCTTGTAAAAAAGAGGATCCAAAAACGCCTGATCCAAAACCAACTACTTCTAATGTGACACTCAACTTCCAGCATTACTTTAATAATGATGTGCTGGTGTTTAATACAAAATACACAAATGAAAATGGTGATCCGGTAACAATTACCAAGTTCAATTACTATATCAGCAATATTGTATTTCAAAAAGCCGATAATTCAACTTATGCGGTACCTGAATCATACTTTATTGTTAAACACTCTTCGTCAGGTAGCAGACTTGTAAATGTTGAAGTTCCCATTGCAGATTATGTGGGTGTTTCGTTTGTGCTGGGGGTAGATAGTGCACGTAACTGTTCAGGTGCACAAACAGGCGGATTAGACGTTGCCTATGCCAGTGACATGTACTGGAGCTGGAATAGCGGGTATATTTTTCTGAAACTTGAAGGCGCTTCTGACTCCAGTGGAAATACAACAAAAGGATACGAATATCACATAGGTGGATTTAAGGGGACCAATAAAGCGCAGAGATATTTCTCGTTTTCATTTCCAACCACTTCAGCAAGCACACAGCATTCTCCAACAGTACATCTGAAAGTTAATGCCGCAGAAATATTCCGTGGTGCACTTACCGTTGACTTGAAAACGCAATACAGCGTGTTAAGCTCAAATTCAGCTGCCAAAATGATTGCGGACAACTACAGCGACATGATTACATTTTCCAAGGTTGAATGATGCGTAAAATATTCGCTTTCATAGCAATTTCTTTTTTCGCCTGCTGCAGCGTTGACCCACAACTACCTGACAATTCAAAAATTCCCGACTACGTACCGGCGCCTGTTTATGATTTCCGGGAAAATCCATGGACCGAAGCGGGTTTTCAATTGGGAAGGGCACTATTCTACGAGAACATGCTCAGTCTCGACAATTCCATTTCTTGTGCTTCATGTCACCAACAATTTGCCGCTTTTGCAAATGCAGATCACAAAATGAGTCATGGCGTAAACGATCTCCAGGGACCAAGAAACTCCCCTGCACTTTATAATCTCGCCTGGCATCCTTATTTCATGCACGATGGCGGCATTAATCACATTGAAGTGCAGCCATTAGGACCAATTACAAATCCAATTGAAATGAAGGAGAGCATTCAGGGAGTGTTAAACAAACTGATTGCATCTGCACGATATAAAACACTTTTTCAAAACGCATTTGGAAGTGACAAGATCGATTCTCAAAGAATGCTGAAAGCGCTGGCTCAATTCATGGGAAAAATGAATTCGTTTGACTCGAAATACGATCAGGTTCGCCAACATAAAAAAGGTGTTGAGTATACTGCATCTGAGCTTCGTGGTTACCAGATATTTCAGCAGAAATGTAACTCATGCCACGCAGAGCCATTGTTTAGCGACTTCGTTTTGAGAAGCAACGGACTTTCAATTGATCCAAATCTTCAGGATAGCGGTCGTGCGCATGTAACAAAAATGCAGGAAGACCTTTACAAATTCAAAACACCAAGCCTCAGGAACCTTTCGGTGTCAGGACCATACATGCACGACGGAAGATTTGAAACGCTTGAGGAATGCCTGAATCATTATGCAAACGGAAATTTTCAAACTGTAAATCTCGACACCAGGCTTCCACAATCAGGCATACCACTTACAGATTCTGAAAAAGACGATATAATAGACTTCCTTAGTACCCTTACAGACTATACATATCTCAAAAACAAAACTTTCTCTGACCCCAAATTCAAATGAAAAAAGTACTCAGCATTCTCGTAGTTATTTTGATCTTTTCTTCATGCAAGAAAAATCAGCTTGGTGGCGATAGCACCATAACAGGTTCTGTAAAACATCACTCCAAAATTATCCCCGGAGCAACGGTTTACATAAAGTTCAACGCAAAAGAATTTCCCGGTAAGGAAGTTTCAGTTTACGATGCAAATACCACGGCAGACTCGCAAGGCAATTTCAAATTCGATATTTACCAGGGCGACTATTTCCTGTTTGCAAAAGGAACAGATAAAAGTCTTGATCCTACTAACCAAACGGTTACGGGCGGCGTTCCGGTACACATTAGAAAGAATGAAGATGTTACCGCAGACGTTGCAGTGACAGAAGAACATTAATCGCGACAAATTTTGCCAATCAAAGTTACATTTTTGGGAACCGGTACCTCACAAGGTGTACCACTTATTGGTTGTCATTGTGATGTATGCACAAGTAATGATCCGCGCGACAAACGGCTGAGGTCTTCTGTTCTTGTAGAAAATGCAGGAACTCGAATTGTAATTGACACCGGACCAGATTTTCGTCAGCAGATGTTACGCTTCGATATTCGAAAATTAGATGCAGTTGTTTTCACGCATGAACATAAAGATCACATTGCGGGCCTCGATGAAGTAAGGGCATTTAACTTCATCAATAAAATGCGAATGCCTGTTTTTGCAACAGACCGTGTTCAGCAAGCGTTGAAGCGCGAATTTGCATACATATTTGCAGATGAGAAATATCCAGGTATTCCAGAAATAGATCTCTTTGGAATTTCTGATGAGACGTTTTTGGTCAATGACCTGGCAATTGATCCGCTTAATGTAATGCACTACAAGTTGCCTGTGAAAGGTTTCAGGATAAACGGATTTGCGTATATAACCGACGCAAACTTTATTCCCGACGCAGAAAAGGAAAAGTTAAGAGGGGTGGATGTATTAGTGCTCAATGCTCTCAGGAGAGAATCACATATTTCGCACTTTACGTTAGACCAAGCTGTTGAGGTTGCAAAAGAACTGAAAGCCGGCAAAACTTACTTTACGCATATTTCACATCAATTGGGATTACACGAAGATGTTTGTGCTGAATTGCCCGATGGGATTGAGTTGGCGTGTGATGGAATGCAAGTCATTATCTAATTATTTTGGATTTGGAATTTGGGGGCCTTCAAAAATTTGGAAGACTATCCCAATGTTAAAATCCGCGATGGATCCAGATATAATCCCAAATTCAAAATCCCAAATTGACAAACAAATCTCAAATCGAATAGTATTTAAAAAAAGCACAACTTTACATCAGCAAATGTCAGAAGACCTTAAAATTACTGCAGTGTCACGCGAGGAGCGCTATCGTGAAGTAATCCCTCAAATTCGTGCATTATTGAATGGTGAACCCGATATAGTGGCAAACATGGCCAATGCGGTAGCTGCCCTCAAAGAAACGCTTGACGTTTTATGGATCGGATTTTATGTTGTAAAGGGAAACGAACTGGTACTTGGACCATTCCAGGGGCCTGTAGCTTGTACCCGCATACAGCGTGGTCGCGGCGTTTGCGGTACTGCATGGAATAAGAAAGCAACGGTAATAGTTGATGACGTAGATAATTTTCCGGACCACATTGCATGCAGCTCACTCAGCAAAAGTGAAATAGTTTTACCAGTCATCAGGAACGATGAAGTTGTTGCAGTGTTGGACCTCGACAGTGTGAACATTGGTGACTTTGGAGTGAAAGACGAGTTTTATCTCAAACAAGTATTAGACCTATTGAACTTCATATGACAAGTAAGGAAGCGGAAAAGAAAATTGCATATCTCTCAACTGAGCTTGAGAAACATAATCACCTTTACTACGTTGCCGACACTCCTGAGATTTCTGACCGGGAATTCGACCTGATGCTCGAAGAACTTGTAAAGCTCGAAAAAGAATTTCCAGAGTTATTACTTCCAACATCTCCCAGCCAACGAGTAGGTGGCACGGTTACAAAAGCATTCAATACTGTACGTCACAAATATCCAATGCTGTCGCTTTCTAACAGCTACAGCAAAGAGGACTTGTTCGACTTCGATAGAAAAGTTCAGGAAGGTTTGGGCTTTAGTGCTGGTGATCTATTCAGCACAAGTGGTGTTGAATATGTATGCGAATTGAAATTTGACGGCCTATCGATTGGCGTGACATACGAAGATGGTACTATGAAGTACGCTGTAACCAGAGGCGATGGTGTACAGGGTGACGATGTAACAACAAATGCAAAAACAATAAGGTCTTTACCGTTGAAGGTCAAAGGCGACTTCCCAAAGACATTTGAAATCCGTGGCGAAATCTATATGCCTCGACCGGTGTTTGATGCGCTGAACAAAGAACGAGAAGAAATTGGTGAGCCACCGCTGGCTAATCCCAGAAACACAGCAAGTGGGACAATGAAGATTCAGGATAGCGCTGTAGTTGCGTCGCGGGGACTCGACTGTTTTTTATACAATGTCCTGGGCGACGAGCTCCAATTCAAAACGCATTTTGAAAGTCTTGAAGCGGCAAAACGTTGGGGATTCAAAGTGAGCACCAATGCAAAACTCGTTTCAAATATTTCTGAAGTAGAAAAGTTCATTGACCATTGGGATAAAGAACGTTTCAATCTTCCGTACGACATTGACGGTATTGTGATCAAAGTAAATGATTACAGACATCAACGACATCTTGGTTTTACTGCTAAGTCACCACGCTGGGCCATTGCATACAAGTTCAAAGCAGAACAAGTAAGCACAAAATTGCTTGATATCATTTACCAAGTGGGGCGTACTGGTAGTATTACTCCAGTTGCAATCCTTGATCCGGTGCCATTAGGAGGTACAGTTGTAAAACGTGCATCATTGCATAATGCCGACATCATTGAAAAACTTGATGTACGCAAAGGTGATTTAGTATTTGTGGAGAAGGGTGGAGAGATAATTCCAAAGATCACAGGTGTTGATCTTACTAAAAGACCGGAAGGAATTCATAAAACTGTTTACATCACGCACTGTCCGGAGTGCAATACTGAACTGCAGAGAAAAGAAGGTGAGGCAAATCACTTTTGTCCGAATGAAAATGGATGTCCTCCCCAGGTTAAGGGCCGAATGGAACATTTTGTTTCACGGAAGGCTATGAACATTGACAGTTTGGGTGCGGAAACGCTTGGACAACTATATGATGCTGGAATAGTGAAAGATATATCTGACCTGTATAGCATTACCAAGGATCAATTGTTGCCACTTGAGCGAATGGCAGAAAAGTCGGCACAAAATCTTGTTGAAGGAATTGCGGCGAGCAGATTGATACCATTTGAGCGCGTGCTTTATGCAATCGGGATACGTCATGTAGGTGAAACAACTGCAAAAAAGATTGCGAAAAAGGTACGTACCATGGATACGCTCATGAGTTCATCGCGCGAACAATTGCTTGAGATTGGTGAAGTGGGGGAGATTATTGCAGATAGTATTGTGGAATATTTTTCGGATGATAAGAACCGAAGGATCGTAGAACGTCTCCGCTCAGCTGGCCTGCAATTTGAATCCTCTCAGGTGGCTGGTGTAAGCGGAGAAAAACTCAAAGGACTTACTTTTGTTATAAGTGGTGTTTTCACAAAGCATAGTCGCGATCAGTTGAAGGACATGATAGAGCAAAATGGAGGCAAGAATTCAGGTTCTATTAGTGGTAAGACTTCATTTTTGCTAGCCGGTGATAATATGGGCCCCGAGAAACTGAAAAAAGCGCAATCACTTGGGGTTAAGATCATCACTGAAGAGGACTTTGAGCAAATGTTGAATTGACTAAGCCACGCAAAGGGTTGGGACATCATCATTCACATAATCATCAACCTTCGCACCTTCACATAACGCGCGCATTTGTTGCGGGACTAATTTTTAACGCTGTTTTTACGATTGGAGAGTTTATTGCTGCTTTTTTAAGCGGTTCATTGGCGCTGTGGTCAGATGCAACACATAATCTTGGAGATGTTGGTGTGCTGGTGCTTTCACTGGTGGGATTGAAACTAGCACATGTAACTGCAAAACCAAATTATACTTATGGATATAGGAAAGCTTCGATACTGGCGTCACTTGTCAGCAGTGTTTTGTTACTGGTTATCAGCATAAACATAATTGTTGAGGCTGTTGATCGATTTCTTCATCCTTCGCCGGTGTTAGGTAACACGGTCATTTTTGTTGCCACTGCAGGTATTGTTGTAAACGGGATTTCCGCTTTGTTTTTCTTTCGTGGGGCAAAACACGAGGTCAATGCCCGTGGGGCTTATCTGCATTTGATGGCAGATGCATTGGTGTCGTTAGGCGTTGTGGTTACTGGAATGATAATAAAATACACTGGGTGGCAACTGGCGGATCCAATTGCAAGTATGTTGGTAGCAGTGGTTATTGTTGCATCAACAATTGGTCTGCTGAAGGAGAGTGTAAGACTTACTCTTGACGGTGTTCCTGAGGGTATTGATAAAGAGACAGTGAGAAAAGTGATGATGCAGAATCCACATGTGAAGAATGCGGTACATTTACATATTTGGGCGATGAGTACTACTGAGTTTGCTCTAACCGCTCATCTTCAGTTGAAGAATGAGAATTATACAATGTTTGAATTAACTGCGTTGAAAACTGAAATCCGAAAAGAGCTTGCGAAGCTGAGAATTGGACATGCGACGATCGAGGTTGATTCTAAGAGTGCATAAATGAACCATAAAGGTTTCTTGTCTCTCGTTTTTTGTTTCTTGAAAAGACTTAGGGAGAACGTATAGGCACTAGCCCTGCGCCACGTCAAGAAACAAGAGACCAGAAATGCGAAACGCCGCAAGCTGCCAGTCACTTCGAATTTTTCTTCGCCTTTTCCATCTTCTCAATTCGTTTTCGTTCCCGCTTATACTTTCTGGGATCCCATTCTATTCCCCACCTCTTCACATACTCTGCCTCCGTTCGCCCCATTTCCATTTCTTCACGTCGTTTGTCAACATTCATCGGATCTTCCAATGGTTTGACATAATGTGTTGGTGGATTTGTAGAATCATCTCGTCCAATCTGACTTCCATATATCTGCCTTTTCCCCTGGTAAAGCAGCATTCTGTCAGTTAACATAGCCAATTCTTGCTTTGAAACATTTCCATCTTTTACTGCCTGTTGTACCATTGAAAAATACTTCAGCATCATTTCCAGTTCGGCATGTTGAATAGTGAGCCATAAGGCTTTGCTGGCAGTCTTCCCAACAACTTCTTTGCCTACCCAGCCAAATTTGTCGAGTATTAATTTGACTTTAACGCTGTTTATGGAGTCTTTCACGCGAATGATTTTCCAAAGATCTTTCACTTCCTGGTGTTCATGTCCCAGCTTTTCAGCTTTTTCAATAGCAATAACCCTATACGTTTGATCATCTGCAGCAATCTCGCTCAGTACATGATAAAGAGAATCATTCCATTTGTCGGCAGGCTGAGCATTGACGTTTGTTAAACAAGTCGCAAATAAATAAACTAATGATGCGACCCGTAACAATTTCATTTGATTTTTCTACAATGGCAATAGAATCTCAAACCTTGCTCCCTCACCAAGCTTCCCAAATGCAGCAATATTTCCATTTTGGTTCTCAACAATCTTCTTGCATATGGCGAGCCCAACTCCGGTGCCTTCGTATTCCGACTGGCTGTGCAATCGCTGAAACACTTCAAAGATCCTTTCGCTGTACTGTTGCTCAAACCCAATTCCATTATCGGAGTATACAATCTTAAAATAGCGTTGTGCCTGTTGCGATTGATCTTCTGACCCCGAAACTTCTTCTCCAGTGATAGATATTTTTAGTGGTCTGTCTGAGTCTCGGAACTTGATAGAATTTCCAACAAGATTATTAAGTAGTCTCTTTAATTGAAACGAAACAATTGCTACGGAACGTAATTTGCCGATTTCCATTGTTCCGCCAATCTCGGCAAGTACTTCTTTAAAATCATTTCGTACTTCGCGCGCCAATATTTCAAGATCTGATACTTCGGCAGGTTCAGAGTGTGACGTGAGTCGTGAGTAATCGAGAATATCCCGGATCAAAATCTGCATACGGGTTGTTGAATGCCTGATACGATCAAGGTAAAGACGAATATCTTCAGGAAGTGAAATGAGGTCTTCGTCGTGAATGCGACTGATGTACGTATTGATCTTACGCAAAGGTTCCTGCAAATCGTGACTTGATACGTAAGCAAAAGAAGCAAGTTCCAGATTTGCTTTTTCAAGTTGATCGTTTTGCAGTTTGAGTTTTTCTATGTGTGCCAGTTCCGCTTTGATTTTATCTTCCAGTTCTTCAGCAAGCGTATTTAATCCGAGAGAAATTGCGTCAAGATCATCACCGTCGTCGCCAACATCTGCAGGTTTTGAAAAATCCATCATGGTGTAACGCAACAATGTTTCAAGGATGGTGTTAACGCGCTGCTCAAATACTCGTTCTCGCTTGACTGAGATTTCAAGCCGGTGCTCCAAATCCACCATTGTTTCAATGATTTTCTGAACAGAAGGTGTATTTGCTTCTGGAAGTTTCCGGAGCATTTCTAGTACCTGCCTGGCTGTATGAATTTTCTCTTCAGAAGTCATTTGCGCGCTACACGTACTGTTTGATCCATTTTTTTGCTTCAGCTTCGTTACTGAACATTTTCATTGGATAATCGGGCGGTACAAATGCAAAGAAGATGTTGGCCAGCATTCTGCTCAAGGGTGAAGTAATAATTATAGCCATTGCTTTTGTAACACTCGATATTTCTTTAGCAACCAGTTCTCGTTGTTCTTTCCTGGGTGGCTTGCCTGTTTTTCGTACTTCTGCTATCATGCATACTTTTCTGTTTCCAATAATTTCCCTGAACCTGCGCATTTCTTCTTTAATCTCTTCGTCAGACATTTCACCCGGCTCATCTTGCTTTGCAACCGAGTACAAAACTCCGTCGTTATCAAACCAGGCGGTTGCGTTTGTAAGATTGAAGGTTTTGACACCTTGAGGGACTTTTAACTGCATTGGCTTTCAACTGAAACGTGTAGCAGAGCTAAATTATGGAAATTCATATAAGGTTCAAAACCGTGTTAAACAGTCTTAAATGCACGGCATTCTTAGTACAGTTATTTCAAAATTGACAAATGTCACTGCATTAATTTTCTATTGTGTCTATTTTGTTCTGACACTTAAAAATTTCAAATATGAGAGTCTTATTCACAGTTTTCATTGCCTTCAGCACGCTATTGGTATTTCCACAAGCCAACCGCGGAGCTAAAATGGCAGCCGTATTTTTAGAGGGGTACTACATTAATAACAAAAATGATACGGTGCGTGGTCAAATACAGGCCAATCCCAATGATCCCACAGATTTTTACCGGCAATTCGCTTTCCTTTCAGGCAAAAGCAAAAAACCAAAAATGTTTCTGGCCAAGAATACGAAAGCATATGGCTTTGAAGGCCGACACTTTGTAATGCTCACCTATGGTGGTGAGAAGTTCTTCGTTGAACGTCTTACAAACGGACGGTTGGCTTTCTACGAACACAAGTTTAACGGGAAAATAGATGGATACCCTGCGGTGGAATCTGTGTTCTTCATTAAAGATCTTTATGCTGAAGGGGAGAAAGCTGAACTGAAAATCCCCAAAAAGATCTCAAACAAATTTTACAAAAAATCACTGAAGCCTTACTTGGAGGACCAACCCGTTCTGTGGACAGAATTGGACAAATACAATTTTAACAAAGACAATATTGTTCATACCATCAATGAGTTTAATGAGTTTTACGCCCCAAGCACGAACTAACTCCAAACAGATGATAAACGTAAAATGGATCAATCTCCGCAGAAGAGTTCTGAATATTTCATTTCTCTTTTGTGTATTGTTGCTAGTGGCTTCGTTTAAAGTAGACCGCGATCCCTTGCATAAACGAAGCTTTACCATTAGTCTTTCAGAAAACAAAAACGGTGTGATTGCTAAAAAGGTGATCATGGATATGATTGAATTCAAGAACGGGAAACTTCGCACTGACTTTATTGAAGATAAATTCGGATACACCTGGATCCGGTATCATGTGACTAAGGATTCTATATACACTGATTCTACAAATACAGAAGTACGTTTCCTTAAGGTAGAAGCAGTTGCAACAGATGAAGACAACCAGTCTATTTTTATTGATTTTACCACATCAGAGTGGGACCTCGATGGAACCATAAAAATTACACGTAACGATAAGTTGAAAAAATACTACGATATGTCTGGCCGGGAAAAAGGTGGCAAGCCAAAAAAAATTAGAAAACTAAAGAAGGAAACTCCGCAGACCGAAATGATAGACTAGCTTTTCTTATAGTTCATTTTGTAATTTAAATTTAAGCTAGTGGCGCTCTGACACCAATGGTCTCGGTTTTGCTTTAAGAGACCGATGTTGAGGCGCATTCTCATATGCTTGATTTTTTTGTCGCATTCCACTGTATTCTCCCAGGGGTGGAACTGGGATTCGCTTACAGTCAGACCGGTTCGAGTATGTCATAATGCAGGTAATTACATCTTTACGTGGGAGAATTACAATCCAATGATCTCCCGTATTAAAGCTGACGGTTCATTCGTTTGGCAGAACTATTTTTATGGAAATGTGTACGTCATAGATTGTGAAGCAACGAGCGATTCAGGTTTTGTAATTCTCTCGTCGTTTGTTGGTACTATTTCATTAGGAAGCCACACTATTACAAGTAGTGCAATCAACGATCACGATCTTTGTCTTACAAAGGTTGATGTGAACGGGAATGTTCAATGGATGAATATAATTTCAAGCCAGGGTTACGATGAAGGCTTGGATATAGCTTGGGCTCCGTCAGGAATTTTCGTGTCCGGCGTGTGTAGCAACAACCTTAACGTGTCCGGACAATCTGTTACAACTTCCGCTATACCGCATTTGTATGTAGCAAAGCTCTCGCAAAATGGAATGTTATCAGGGATCACGTTTGCCGCACCTAACGTAGTAAACAACTTTTCGTCAACATATTTTTACTCGTGTAAGATAGCTGTAGATAATCAGCAAGACGTTATATTATGTATTAACGCAAGCGATACATATACCCTGGTAGGCGCATCAATAACCAATCAAAAGCTGGCCCATCTATTCAAACTAAATAATAGCCTTGCGCATCAGTGGCATGGTCCCGCTTCAACTGTGAGCGTGTCTTCTTATTATGGTGCTGTAAATGATCTGGAAGTAAATTCACAGCATCAGATTGTGCTTTCTCTTAATCAGGCCAATGGTAATTTCCTGCACCTGTACAATTCTTCAGGGTCTCAGATTGCCACATTTAACAGTACTGTTGTTTCGGTAACTCAAATCCCCAATTATATAAAACATATGGGCGGAGCGGCACTTGTGGACCTTGATATTGACTCATGTGATAATATTTACGCGGTGGGATTTGGATATAGACATTTTCCGCTTACTGGCTATACAACTCAAAGTGTTGTTACTTGTCAATTTTCGCCCAATCTTAAGTTGAATTGGATGGAACGTAAGGAAGGTGGAAAATCAAGCGGGAATAGTATTGTAGCTTTGGGATACAATCAATGTATGATTTCTGGCGACTTGAAAGGTATGTTGGTACTACAGGACACACTTGGGAAGTATTACTCAGGATACCCTGGTTTCATTGGAACATTTACAAACGCAGTCTCTCTGAGCGTTAGTGTGGCACAAAATACAGTGTGTTTTGGTCAACAAGCTACGTTCAAAGTCAATGCAACAGCGCCCGTGTGGTGGTATACTTCAAGCTCAAGTTCAGTTGCAATTGCTAATGACGACTCAACTATGCTTGTTGCAAATCCTGTAGGTGTGATTACGTTGTATGCTGAAGCGCAGAGTTGTGTTTCCAATTCACCGCGACTTCCCGTTAGCGTTACAGTAATGCCGGTTCCTCAACTTACATTAAACACGGGTACAATTTGCGCGGGAAATATTTTTACAATTATTCCTGCAGGTGCGATATCTTATACTTTCCCCGCAAGTGGAAACACAATTCAACCCATGACCACGTCGTCTTACAGCGTAATGGGTGCAGGGGCAAATGGATGTGTTTCTACTTTCTACAGTACAGTAAACGTGCTTTCAGCTCCAAAACTGAATATACTTGGACTCAACAAAGTTTGCAGCGGACAAGCTTTTACGCTGCAGTGTTCTGGAGCAAATTCATACACCTGGGGCACCGGAGAAAACACAAATGAAATAGTTGTCAGTTCTAATAGTAATACTACTTATACTTTAAGTGGAACTGGGGCCAACGGATGCAAAGGAACATTTTTGTTTGCAGTACAGGTAGGGGAGTGTATGGGAGAATCCCCTTTCGCTGAAATTATGATGGGCAATCATGAACAAGTAATCACGTATCCTAACCCCGCTAGATCTGAATTACACATTTCACAAGCTCTTACAAATGCACGATTGTTTGACTGTACCGGAAAATTTGTGAAACTTATATCTGGAACATGCATAGATCTGACAGGACTATCGCCTGGCATCTATTTCATTGAATTTTCCAATGCGAAAAATCAAAAAAGCCCGGTAAAGTTTGTAATCGAAAATTGACTTGAAAAGTAAAAAGGGCCGCTCCTCTCTAGATCTCTCAGCACGCGGCCCTTTCGTCTACCCACATCTTCTGTTGCGAAAGCAACTAATGTCGAAATGTCTTAATCAGAAAACCACGCCTGCGTTTTGACCTGTGAACACGTCACAAATATTCAAAAGCGCAGGATGGTTTTAAGTTGTGTGAATTAAGATAAAAATAGAAAGAATGTCGACGAACAGCCTTTCTTTTGGTACGAACTGCTCAAAAATGGTACGAATGGATTGGGGGTTAACAGTGAGTTAACATTTGTAGGGCTCAACTCAGTTTCTCAAGGAGCGTAGATCTGAAGCTTCTTCCTAAGGGCACTTGTTCACCCATTACATTCACCGTATTATGCCCCACAGAATTGATTTTGGCTGTATTTACTGCAAATGATTTGTGCACCCTCACAAAGCGTTCGTCAAGATGGTTTTGAAGGGTCTCAGTGAGGTTACCACGCAACATGTAACGACCGGTAAGTAAGTACAGACAAGTGTAATTCCCTTCTGCTTTCAGGTAAATGACATCCGGTACTTGAATCTTTACATGATTTCCTCTCACATTAACCAGAATAGTTTCTTTAGTCCGTTCCCCTGCAACTACAGAAGAATCGGCGGTATGCAAAGCAAGCTCAATGCCTGTATAAATATCTACCGATTTGAATGGCTTAACTATGTATGAACTCGGACGTGTATGCAGTGCGCGACTGAATGTGTCGCGATCAGAATGTGCTGTTACGTATATGAAAGGCTTTTGAATAAAGTCACGAATAAATGCGCCAATTTTTATTCCTTCAAAGTGACCACTGATATTAATGTCGAGCAAAATGAGATCAAAGTTTGTGGACTTTAGAAGATGGTAAATTTCATATTCTGTCTTGCCAGTTCCTGCTACTTCATATCCAAGCTTGCGCAACGTTACTTTAAGATGTTCAGCAATGAGCGGTTCATCTTCACAAATCAATATTCGCCTTTTTTCTTGTGCGGTCATATCAGAATTTCAATGTTCGCCCCTCCATTGTTGTAAATTTTGACCGTGCCCTTAACGTGTTGGATCATAATATTGACAAGCTTTAGCCCAAACGACCCTGAATTAGCGAGTGAAAAGCTTTCAGGGAGTCCTCTTCCGTTGTCACTAATTCTTAAAAATACGGAATTTTCCTTCATACCAATGGATACCCTAATTACGCGATTGACTTGTTCAGCAGGAAATGCATGCTTAACGCTATTTGTAACCAATTCATTTGTGATAATGCCTAAAACTACAGCCTTGTCCATCTCAATTTGAATCTCCGCCACATCCGATTCAAAAGTGATGTCAGACGATTGACTTCGGTACGACTGAAAAATGTTGTTAGTCACTTCGGTGATAAACTCACGAATATCAATGTTCCCAACATCATCTTTTGAGTACAGTCGTTCGTGTAGGTAGGCAATCATCATAACGCGATTATCGCTTTCCATTAATATGTTTCTGATTGTGTCATTTGGAGCAGAATCTGCCTGCAGGTTGAACATACTACTTATGATCTGCAAGTTGTTTTTAACGCGATGGTGCACTTCACGCATAAGAATTTCTGACTTGTGAAGTGAAGCCGAGAGGTCTGAATTCACTTTTCCTATCTCTGTGTTTTTTCTTACCAATTCTGCGTTCAACTTGTTACGCTGTATAAACATGTAACTAATTACAGCAACAACAATCAACAAGAGAATGGCACCACATATTGCCATAGTTTTCATGAAGCGTTCTTCCTTGTATCCTATTTCAGCAATGTTCAGCTGATTTTGCTGTTCCCTGATCTTACCTTTATTCTTCTCAGTTTCATACCTGGTTTTTACTTCTTCCAGTTCCTTAGCGTGTTCCTTTTTGTAAAGTCTAACGTCCTCTTCCATGAACTTGATATAATACTTGTCAGCATTGGCCCAGTCATTCATTTCACGAAAATTTCTGCTCATCTGTTCGTAAATAGTCAACAGTGAAAGTGCCCAGTCTGCCGTCTTCAGAGTATCGGCAATGTTCATCAAAAGTGCATTGCTCTTCTTTCTGTCACCAGTTTTTGCGTAGCACCTTGCCCGGTTCTCGGCAGCCCTGGCCCAGTATCTTATGTACCTGGCCTTAGCCCATAATTCTTCTGCCTGTTTATAGCTTGAAACTGCATCGTCAAACTTATTCTTGTTCTCATATATGAATCCGATTTCGTTGAGCGATACTGCTTCTGATTGTTGGTCATTTTCTTTCCTGGCTAGCGTCAAAGCTACCTTTGAGAGATACAGGGCTGAGTCAACATAATGTGATTCTGATTTAATTGCTGAAGCACGGTTATATAATAGAATTTCGAGTTCGGATGAGAGTTTCTGTTTTTTATGGATGGCAAAGGCGGTCCAGATGTTAACTATAGCTTCATCGAATCGCGCGAGGTTTCTGTAATACTCACCAATGTATATGTGTAAACGTGCCTGGTTTTCGAGGTCACCTGTTTTTTCGAAATAGCTAAGTGCTTCTATGAACTGTTGCAGGGCAGTTGCAGGGTCGGCTTTCAATTGTGTGTTCCGCGCAAGTTCAGCTAAACAATGAGCTGCTTGAAGTTCCAGACCAGACCTTCTGGCAACACTAAGTCCAGAATTCAGGTTCAGAGACGCTTCATCCAAAGAAGACTGCTTATTGTAAAGCCTGCCCATAAGACAATAAGCTTCCGAAATTGTTGCAGCGTTACGTGATTTTAGTGCGTTTTTAAGATTCGTTTTGCCGTAAAGAATTGCGGAATCAAGTGTGGAAACCTTTAGAGCTCTTTCTACAAGCAATCTCGCATCCTGCTGCGACTTGCTGCAAAAAAAACAGAGCAGGAGAACAAATATGTGGGCAAACTTGTTCAGGCCAAACCACCAAAATAGAGAAAAATGCGTAATCGGCACTGGTCTTTTAATTGCATGTAAGCAGCATGCGCAAACAACTACTCTTTGTTTGTCTGGTTGTTAATCTTGCCAGTTTGAACTGCCAGTCGTGGCAATGGGATACCATTTCACCACACGGTGGCTATTTGTGTTCTGATCGTATGGGCGGTTATTATCAATGGCAGCTGTTTGATCAGTATGTGAAACGAATTGACGGGAACGGTGCGCTTATTTGGCAATTGGATTTTAATGGGGGATTGTACAGCAATTACAACCAAACTATTAATGGTGTTGCTTGTGCAGATGATCTTTCGATGTACGTTTCTGGTACATTTTACGATAGCATAGTTGTGGGTCAGTACACTCTTACAACAGCAGTGCCTAACAGACCCGACATCTTTCTTGCCCACGTATCACCATCTGGTACAGTTTTATGGCTGAAACAAATTGGAAGCGACTTCCAACATGATAATGCCGGCGAAGTAACTGCATACCCGGGCGGAAGAGTAATACTTGTAGGAACTGTCACAGGCCCTACCGTTAATTTCCTTGGGCAAACAATGCAAACTGACACCATGAATCAATACTTCATGGCGCGCATTGACGGCGCCGGAAATATCCAAAATCTTTCAATAGCGTCGCCAACCGGAAGTTACTCTACAGGTAGCGGGGGTAATTGCGTATGTACAGACGTTGCCGGCAACATCTATTCAATTTTATATCCGCAATCACCAATACTGCTTGGCGGCACCACTTTTACCAACACTTATTATGATAACCTTGTGAAAATGGATTCTTCCATGAATGTTATTTGGACCAACACTGTTTCGAGTTCATATTATTATTACGGACCTTATACATCGAGGATCAGAGCTGATAGAACAGGAGAAGTAGTTGCGCTACTTCATAGTTCTGGACATTACTACAGTAGTTCTTTTCTCAGAAAATTCACGTCATCAGGTACTGCTTATGCAACGTATCTAGCAGGACAACTGCCAAACACATTTAGTGTGGGATCTATTTACTCCTGGTACACTTATTTTTCAAATTTCGATCTCGATTCGTGCAACAACATTTACGTAGGAGCAGGCATAGGCGGCAATTATTATTCGGGTAAAGAAGTACATGGTAGTTACCTTGTAAGGTTTTCGCCGGCATTGCAGCCCGACTGGATTTGGTGTGATACAATTTCAAACCCACAAGGGTACTGGTATTATTTGGGTGCAGATGTGGTTGCAACAAGTCCGAACCAGTGTTTTGTCAGCGGCAATTTTTCTGACACTTTGTATCTGCACGACACTTTGTACGCAACTAATAATAATATAGGTTATTACGGCAAATTTTCAGCAGTAATGTCCGCCCCTTTAAACCTTACTCCCGCAAAGTCGTCTACAACCTGCGCAATGAAAGGCACAACACTATCCGCCTCCGGAGGTGGAATGGTTCAATGGTATACAACGCCCACATCATCCATTTCTGTGGGCTCTGGAATGAGTTTTACAACACCTCCGCTGCCGGCAGGAACGTATACTTATTACGCAGACGCAACTACATGCACAATAACAACGGGCAGGGCACCAATTGTTTTCACTGTACATCCCGGTCCTCAGTTATCAGTAAACAGTGGCACAATTTGTGGCGGTCAAACCTTCACCTTTTTTCTAACCGGAGCGCAGTTCTACATATTTCCTGCGTTGACTCCAACAGTAAAGCCAAATTTCAGTACTACGTACTCAATTGTTGGAATAAATCAAATGGGGTGTGCATCATCAGTGAATTCATCGGTCACATTATTGCCACTTCCACAAATGAACATTATGGGACTCAACAAAGTTTGCCCCGGTTACCCGCAGCAATTAACGGCAAGTGGTGCACTTTCATATTATTGGAATACGGGAGCCACTGGAAATGCAATAACTGTAGCGCCAATTTCAAATACGGTCTTTGTTGTATCAGGCATAGGTCCAAACTCCTGTACTAACAGCATTTCAATGAGCATTGTTGTAGAAGAGTGTGCGGGGATTCAAGAATCGACTATCAACGAACCACGACTTTATCCGGTCCCGGCAGACGATGCACTTAACATTTCAACCGGGACTGATGCTCAAATTATTATTTCTGATGTAAGAGGATCGGTTGTGTTTTCTGGACCAGTTTTAGCTGGTACTACTGCAATTCCAATTCGCAGTTTAGAAGCAGGTTGTTACTTTGTAACACTTAAGTATGCCAATAAGAGTAACTTCAGGAAGATTGTGGTGAGTAGGTAGAAAACGTTGAACGTTCAACGTTGAACTTATAGCCGTCCAGTTTTTCCGTAGTTTTACCCCACTATGATTGCACTACTCATTGTTATTTCAATAATCGTCCTTTTCATTCTGGCAACTATCCTGTTCATGCGCCTGCCCCGCTTTGGTGCGCTTCCAACAGGTGATCGCTTGAAACGCATACAACGCGCTTCTAATTATAAGAACGGACAATTTAACAATGAAAGCATCACGCCTGATTTTACAGATGGTGGTACAATGCTCAAAGTGATGCGGCAGTTCTTCTTCACACGAAATCCGCGCTCAAAACCAGCTGGTATGCTACCTACACAATATTCTGATCTCAGTAAACTGGATGCGAAAGGAAATTTCCTGTGCTGGTTTGGGCATTCATCATACTTTATGCAACTGCAGGGCGTACGTATTCTTGTTGACCCTGTGTTTTCGGGCGCTGCGTCGCCGCTGCCATTTACAACGCCCAGTTTCAATGGTTCCGACAGATATGATGTTGAAGATATTCCAGAGATCGATATTTTATTGTTAACCCACGATCACTGGGACCACCTCGATTATTATTCTGTATTGAGCCTGGCGCCAAAAGCAAAACACATTGTTACAAGTCTTGGTGTTGGTGCTCATCTTGAACGTTGGGGTATTAGTGCTGATAAATTCACCGAAATGGAGTGGGGGCAAGAACTGCAAATTGGAGCTTCATTTTTTGCATGTTGTCCGGCGCGACATTTTTCAGGACGCACCTTCAAACGCGCACAGTCTTTATGGAGCAGCTTTGTAGTAAAATCGGGATCAAAGAAAATTTACGTAGGGGCCGACAGTGGTTATGATGTGCATTTCAAAAGAATAGGGGAGAAGTACGGCCCATTTGATTTGGCATTGCTTGAATGTGGACAGTACAATCGTTTTTGGAAGCATATTCATATGATGCCTGAAGAACTTAAAGTTGCAGCTGGGGAATTGAGAGCTGTTCGCTTAATGCCGGTACATTGGGGCAAGTTCAAATTGGCGTTGCATGATTGGGATGAACCGGTGAGAAGAGTTGTTGAGAGTTATTCCGGAGAAACGGTGAAACCAGTAACACCGGTGATTGGAGAAGTAGTTGATCTGGATAAATTAAAGGACTCGTATCATCACTGGTGGGCTGGATAGATCTCAAGAAAAGGAGTACGAAGAACTACGACGAAGACTAGAATTTGGCCAGGATCACGTACGAGATTTCGTCTTCGTTCTTCGTACTTTATTTAGTTGCCGAATTTCAACCTCGGCAGTTTATGATTCGCCAAATACTCTGCTTCCTGTTCAAGAAAATTCCCCTTGTAGTTCTTACTGTCAAATCCGCCCTGGATAACAAAATAATTCAGCAACATTATTTCATAGTTCAGATCTCCATAAATAAACTTACACCATGGCTTCACGCCAAACTGGTGCTTGCTTCGCAATTTTGAAAAATAATTGTTTACAGCTGTGAAATCTGCAAACTGAAAAGTGTGGATCAATTCGTGCGCTGCAAAGTCATTAAGTAAATCGCCGTGCCTCATAGAATCAGTTACAAGAAAGAAATTACCCGTTGTTGAACCACCAAGCTCTGGTGCATACCTTATTTTCGTTGTTCTAAATACAAATGTTCCGGTCCTAAATGTGTTTTCAAGATCAGGTGACCCGTAGATTGCTGTGAAAATAAATGCTCCCAGCATCGAAGGCATAATACGTGGCAGAACAGTTTCATTTTCCAGGTTTGCTTCAATTCTTAAAAATGCAAAATCGTAGTGCCATCGTTTCCAGAATTTTCTTCTTGCTGCAGCATTTTCTACAATGGAGTTTCCGGCGCTGTATACTGCGCGCGATAACCAGGCATAACCTGGTTCATGATATTCAACAATCATATTGGTGAGGTTCTTGCCACCGTACATTGTTACGCCGCCCAATAGTCCGGTAAAAAATCCACGCCTGAAAACAGGTAGCCATTTGGACTGTTTGTCCTTATTAATTACAGCACCTGCGCCTCCAATGAGTGCTCCGCAAAGTCCGTTTGATATGAGAAAACGAAATTCATTCTGGGAATAAACCCTTCCAATCAAAGTAAACAGAAATACAAAATGCAAAATGAACCTTCGCATTTAGAGTAGAGGCAAGATAGATGCCAGCTGCGCAGTTCGAGTACGAGGACGAAGACTGGGGACGAGGACGAAAAAGAAGACGGGGACGAGATCTAGGAGTAGAATCTGGACCGTAATCTCCGTCTCCGTACTTTTATCCTCAGGAGCGCAGCGAAGGAGGACGTCTTCGTACCTTAGTTAACACATTGAATGCCAACTCAGGAAAAAGAATGAAAAATCTAAGAATGAAAAGATCCAAGGCAGCACAGAACGTTGAACCTTGAACGTTCAACTATTTATCAAAGTACTTCTTCATATGCGAGAAGTAATACTCTTTCCAGCCCTTTTTAAACTTGTCGCCCAAGCCATCTGGAATATTGGTATGAGTAATAGTTACCAACGTGTGGTCGTCTTTGAAGGTAAAGAACAATTCGATGAGAGAATCTTCATCTTCAGGCGCAAAATCAGTTGTGCGCCATTTTTGGATAATTTTTTTGTAAGGAAAAATCTCCACGTTAGTACCGGTAATGTAACCATCCCAGGCGGAAAAAGCGCCACCTTCATTTGGACTAGTAACGGCTTCGTGCCCGCCTATGAACGCAGAGTGTACCTTGTCGTTCAGCCAGCCCGTAAAAACATCTTTTGCAGTGCAATGTAGTTTAACCGATACTTTGAATTTTTCCAATACTATGCCTGTTTAGTGCTATTCCTGTAATCGTTAAGCAAGTTTATTGCTTCTTCACGGATCTTAGCAGGAGAGAAGCCACACTCATCGTATAGTTCACCCTGTTCACCGTGCTCTACAAATCTGTCGGGTATTCCAAGTCTAACAATTTTTGATGCGTATCCGTGGGTCGACATAAATTCAGCAAGAGCACTTCCTAATCCTCCAACAACAGTTCCATCTTCTACGGTAATCACATTTCTGAACTTGCTGAATACTTCGTGCAACATTTTCTCATCTAATGGCTTAATGAAGCGCATGTCGTAATGAGCAGGATCAATTCCGTCTGCCGCAAGCAATTCAACTGCTTTTGTCACCAGATTGCCCGGATGCCCAATTGAAACAATTGCAACATCCTTGCCATCTTTAATTTTTCTGCCTGTACCTATTTCAAGTTTTTTGAATGGCGTTTTCCATTCTGCCATCACACCGTTTCCGCGCGGATACCGAATGCTAAATGGACCTTGTACCTCATCTAATTGAGCTGTGTACATAAGATTACGCAACTCTTCTTCATTCATTGGAGCTGCAACAATCATATTTGGAATGCACCTGAAGTAAGCAAGGTCATATGCACCATGATGCGTTGGACCATCGGCTCCCGCTAATCCTCCACGATCAAGGAAGAAAATCACTTTCAAGTTTTGCAACGCCACATCATGTATCACCTGGTCATACGCACGTTGCATGAACGATGAGTAAATGTTACAGAATGGAACTAAACCTGAAGTGGCTAGTCCTGCGCTAAACGTTACCGCGTGCTGCTCTGCAATACCAACGTCAAATGCACGATCAGGCATAGCCTTCATCATAATGTTGAGTGAACAACCCGATGGCATTGCCGGTGTTATTCCAACAATCTTCTCATTCTTCTCTGCAAGCTCAACTATGGTGTGACCAAAAACATCCTGGTATTTTGGAGGCTGAGGCTTTCCTACAGAAACCTTTATTATTTCGCCGGTATCCTTATTGAATAAGCCTGGAGAATGCCACACAGTTTCATTCCCTTCTTCACTCCATTTGTAGCCCTTGCCCTTCTTGGTAAGCACGTGCAGCAGTTTTGGTCCCGGCACATCTCTGAGATCAGAAAGCACCTTTGTCAATCTAACAACATCATGACCGTCAACCGGACCAAAATACCTGAAGCGAAGCGATTCAAACAAGTTGCTTTGTTTCAACAAACTTGTCTTTATTGCATTTTCAACCTTGCTCGCAATTTCCTGGGCGTTAGGACCAAACTTGCTGATCTTACCAAGCAGTTCCCAAACTTTATCCTTCGCACGGTTGTATGTGTGAGAAGTTGTGATGTCAGTTAAATACTCTTTGAGAGCACCAACGTTAGGGTCAATGCTCATGCAATTATCATTCAGTACTACAAGCAAGTTTGCGTTTTCTACACCAGCATGATTGAGACCTTCGAATGCAAGTCCCGCTGTCATGGCACCATCACCAATCACGGCAATATGCTGCCTGTCTTTTTTACCAGTTTGTTCTGCCGCTACAGCCATTCCAAGCGCAGCACTGATACTTGTTGAAGAGTGACCAACGCCAAATGTATCGTACTCACTTTCGCTACGTTTTGGAAACCCGCTTATCCCGCCATATTTGCGGTTTGTATGGAATACATCTCTTCTGCCAGTTAAAATCTTATGTCCGTAAGCCTGATGGCCCACATCCCATACTAATTGATCGTAAGGGGTGTTGAAAATGTAATGAAGCGCTACAGTAAGCTCAACTACGCCCAGGGAAGCACCAAAGTGCCCACCCTTTACTGAAACAAGGTCAATAATGTACTGACGTAGTTCAGCACATAGCTCCACGAGCTGATCCTCACGCAGTTTTTTGAGATCTGCGGGTGAGTTTATTTTGGCAAGTAAATCGCCCGGAACAAAGCCCGAACCCTTTAAGATTTCCATTGCCGCAAAGATAAAATTAATAAATGCTTCATGTCGTAAGTAACGCGAGCGCGGCAGTGATCTGCTGCACTTTATATTAAATTAACGTCGCTACAGTTTTAGTAAAAATCGGAACCGCAAGCGCCATCAAGAAATTGCCAAATCCCAGGTACAGTACAGGTCAAATATAACTATTTGCTGAGTAGAAAACCCTTTTCGAGGATCACTGTTTCTTTTTCGCTTTTCGACAATTCTATGTTCTCGTAAATGTCTTTGAAACCCTTTTTGCGAACCACCATAGAGTATTTACCCGCTGGAAGTGTGAAAAAGTACTCGCCAACTTCATTTGTTGTAGTATTGTTATAGTCCTTACCCTCCATATCCTTAAGAATGATCTGCACATCCTGAATACCGTACCCTTCAAATCCTTCACGGATGGTGCCTTTCAAAATGCTAAGTCCTCCGCCTTTTCTCTTTCCGTCTTTTTCAAGGATCGCGTAATCCATCAGGTCAATCTTGTAAATATCACTTTCTCCCATGCCACCCTTGCGATCGCTTGAAATATATGCGTAACGTGCATCAGCACTCAAAGTAAATTGTCCCTCTTTCTTCGGACTATTGAGTGGATATCCAATATTTGCTGGCTTAGACCATTTTCCGTTTTCGTAAACAGTTTTGAATACATCATATCCGCCCATACTGGCAGGACCGTTGCTGCAGAAAAATAATGTTTTGCCGTCTGGTGCCATAAACATCCCGGCTTCGTCAAACTGGCTATTAACTTCTGCTCCAAGGTTTACAGGTTCGCCCCATTTTTTCTTGTCGTTCTTTTCACACATCCAGATATCAGCATTTCCAAAACCACCTTTTCTTTCACTTGTAAAAAACAATCGCTTACCATCTGCAGAAATACATGCGCCGCCCTCCCAATAGCTGGTATTTACAGGCTTTCCAATCGGTTCTGGTGCTTTCCATTTTCCGTTTGTCACTTTTGAATAGAAAATATTGCCTCCAACTGCGTCGGGGTTATTCATATCATTCTTATAAATAAAGATCTGTTTTCCATCAGGTGAAATACTTGTACATGCATCATGACCTTTGCTATTAACGCTACTACCCATATTGGCAGCGCTCTTAAAATGTCCGGTTGAAGAATCAACGGTAGCCATGTATATGTTCTCAAAGAATTTTCCATCACCTTCTGTATCTACAGGATCTGCAGCGTTTTCGGGACGACGAGTTGTGAACACTAGTTTTTTTCCGTCAGCCGTGATACATGGATTTTTATCATCGTACTTGCTATTAACAGCATCGCCAAGTGACTCAACCTTAACGTTCATTGGAGAAGCCATCATAGCCACTGCATTTTGACATTGGCTCAAATACAAATCAGCATCTTCCAATTCTTCTTTCTCACCGCCAATAGACTTGAATTTATTGAAGTAGTCAGACGCTTTGATAAACGCCTCGTCAGACTGCTCAATGCGTCCCAAGAGGAAATAAGTCTGCGGTTTTACATCTTTGTTGATCTCCACCGCTTTTTCAGCAGCAATACGGGCATTGGGAACATCTTTCATTAAGAAGTAACAATGTCCAACATAGTACTTAAGTGTTGCATCATTAGGATTGTTTTTTTCAATCTCACGAAACGCATTGAGCGCACCAACAATATCGCCAGCATAGAGCTTTTGTTTTGCAACAATCATTTTTGCAGCATCTGCAGCATTCGAGAAGATGTTTTCTTTGTTTTCCTTTTGCGCCGAAATAAGGAGCGGTAAGAAAAAGAGTGTAATGAGGATCCTATACATAAGTGAACTTTGCGAAACTAAAGTACTATTATTTTTACATCTGCGTGGGATTAGATGACTATTAACGCAAACCATATGCCACGGGACTTTGTTGATTGGAAAGTGATTTTTCATACATTTGAAAACTTATCAATCTGCACGACCTGATTTATGAATAAAGTTAAGTTATCTGTTACGTTCCTGGTAGTAGCGCTTGCTATAGGAATTTTATCCTGCACGAAGACCGTAGGGCCTCTTAAAAAAGACGAGCCAGTTCCAGTAGAATTTTGCGATTCTATTTCTTATAAAGAAGATATTGTTCCAATCATTACACGCAGTTGCATTAAGAGTGGTTGTCATGACGCTGCTACCAAGGCAGGTGGCGTTGAATACACTGCAATGCTCAAAGAAAAAGCTGATGCTGGCCGTATAAAAGCACGCGTAATTGATGGTACAGGTGGATTTATGCCCGCAGACGTTGGAAAACTTCCAGAAAACGAACTTAAGATCATTCAGTGCTGGCTGGATAAGGGAGCGCCTAACAATTAACATTGAACGTTGAACGTTCAACGTTGAACGCTACGTCTTTTTCCTCATACTTACAACAATCGGAACCCCGCTGAAATCATAGTTCTCACGGATCTTATTCTCTAGAAAGCGCTTGTAAGATTCGCCCACATACTGCGGCAGATTGCAGTAAAAAATAAACAGAGCTTCAGTCTTTAGCTGTGTGATATATTTAATCTTAACGTGCTTGCCTTTTACCGACTGCGGAGGAGTTGCTTCAATGATCGGAAGCATGCAATCGTTCAGTTTACGTGTTGGAATATGCTTTGTTTTGTTTTCGTAAACCTTCAGCGCCACTTCAACAACTTTCATAATACGTTGCTTATCCTTCACCGAAACAAAGATCATTGGGATATCGCGAAACGGCGCAATCTTCTCGCGCATTGCCTCTTCATATTTCAACGCTGTATTTGTTTCCTTTTCAATAAGGTCCCACTTGTTGATCACTATCACCAAACCTTTGCGGTTCTTTTCAATAAGCGATAAAATTGCAAGATCCTGCGATTCCAGTCCTTGCTCTGCATCAATCATCAACACACAAACATCACTGTTCTCAATAGCATTAATTGTACGCATGACACTGTAAAACTCAAGGTCCTCGTGAACCTTTGCTTTTTTACGCATACCTGCAGTATCTACAAGTATGAAGTCATGTCCGAACTTTTTATAACGCGTATGGATAGAATCCCTTGTTGTGCCGGCAATCTCAGTAACAATATTTCTTTCTTCGCCAAGCAATGCATTAGCAAGCGAAGACTTACCTACGTTAGGCCTTCCAACAATTGAAATGCGTGGAATTTTTTCTTCTTCAGGAACTTCTTCAACCGGAGGTAATGTTTCAACAAGTTTATCCAGCAGATCACCGGTACCGGCACCGCTGATGGCTGAAATAGGGTAAACTTCACCAAGACCTAACTGGTAAAAATCGGCCGAATATGCAGCCAGAGTATGGTTGTCTGATTTATTGGCAACTGTTAAAACCGGCTTGCGGCTCTTTCGTATCAATCCGGCAACTTCCTTGTCAAATTCCGTAATCCCTTCCGTTACGTCCACCACCAGCAGTATAGCGGTCGATTCTTCTACAGCAATCTTAACCTGCTTGCGGATTTCACCTTCAAAAATATCGTCGCTACCATGAATATACCCTCCTGTGTCAACAAGGCTGAATTGAATACCATTCCACTCAGCTTTGCCATAGTGCCTGTCACGCGTAACGCCGGAAATTTCGTCTACAATAGCCTGCCGCGACTCCGTCAACCTGTTAAAAAGGGTTGATTTGCCAACATTTGGGCGTCCAACTATAGCTACGAGATTTGACATAGGGGGGCAAAAGTACGAAATTAAGGTGGTTAACGGTACGGTAATATAGTTTGGTTAACATTATTAGTGCGGGTGCGTAGAGTGAGTGCGGCTTTACGGTGGTTTAATGCACTTGGTAATATGGAACCTTTACTGTTATTAGTGCGCTTACGAGGAGCGAATTTGAATCAGGTTGCCGCGCTCCGCACTTCGCCATATCGTGCTTCGGGAGTAGCTACCAAAACTCTGCCGTCAGACTCCTAAGATTTGCTAAAGAAACTTGTAACTTTTAACTACCAAACCCCGATTCGAACTACGCACTTCGAACTTCGTTCTTAACATTGGCAAATGCCCCATATTTCCACTTAACTTATGTGTGTTATTTCCCTATATTTGATTATGATCAAACGGTTCCTGGCCTTTATTGCGCTGCTTGTCACCACAATTGTCCAAGCGCATTCTGATTCCCTCATTCGCGTAATACATAATGTAGCCGCCCCGGTACTTAAATTCACTGAAAACCTCGGACAATGGGATCAAAAGATCCTGTTCAGAGCCACCCTCGATGGTGGGTCAATGTTCATTGAAAAAAACTGCTTGACTTTCAACTTCTACGAAAAGAATAAACTTCGCTCTATACATACCGGCGGGATTAAAAACAAAACACTAAAAGACCTTGATGTACGCGCCCACGCATACAAAGTGCATTTTGATGGCTGTAACGATGTCAAGAATGTTGTAAAACAACAAATGGGTCTTGACTATGAGAACTTCTACGTTGGAAACGATCAGTCAAAATGGAAAGGTGATGTACGTAACTATCACCAGGTATTTCTGCGCGAATTATACAACGGTATCGACTACGAAGTACTTGCAGCAGGAAACGGCATTAAGTACAACTTTCACATTCGCTCAGGCGCCGATCCATCGGTTATCAAAATGACTTATGATGGTGCATCAAAAGTTTATATAGCCGACGAAAAACTTCACGTCAAACTTGAAGTGAATGAAGGCATGGAATACAAGCCTTATGCGTACCAGATGATTGGTAGCAAAGTTGTTGAAGTACCTTGCAAATATGTACTGAAGGACAAGACATTATCATACCAATTTCCAAAGGGATATAACAAGAACTTTGACCTGGTAATTGATCCAATACTTGTGTTTGCTGCACAGTCGGGCGCCACTGCCGACAACTTTGGATGTACTGCAACATTTGATCCTCAGGGAAATCTTTATTCAGGCGGAACTGTATACAGCAGTGGTTATCCAACTACTACAGGTGTTGTTGGCGGAAGCTTTTCTGGCCAGGTTTATTACGGCGTGTCTGACATCTTTATCACTAAGTATAGCTCAAACGGGGCCAATCTTGTTTATTCAACTTACCTCGGCGGTGATCAGGGTGAGACTGTAAATAGTATGATTGTTGACATGAACAACAATCTGTGCTTTTATGGTGTAACAAGCAGTACAAACTTTCCTGTTACGAGTGGCGCATATGATCAAAGCTTCAATGGTGGACAGTTCGTTTTCTTCCATAGTAACTGGCACCGCTTTGATCTTGGATCAGATATTTATGTTGGAAAGCTAAATGTAAATGGTACTTCCCTTATTGGTTGTACATACCTGGGTGGTAGTGGCAACGACGGATTAAACTACTCGAATCATACAGGCGCGTCTTTCTTTGTTCCTGCAGCACCTCCTTCAACAGGATCAGTAATTGTAAATGAACCTGCGTACGACAGTTTATTATTCAACTATGGAGATCAGTGTCGCGGCGAAATTCAGGTTGACGTTTCCAATAACATATACGTTGCCAGCAGTACCAGGTCTTCAGATTTCCCAACGGTGGGAGCGTTTGATAATACTCTTGGTGGAAAACAAGATGGGATCATTGCAAAATTCAATTCGAATCTCACCAGTCTTTTGTACTCTTCATACATAGGCGGCAGCAGTAATGACGCTGCGTACGGTTTGATTGTGCTTAGTAGTCTTGAAGCATATGTTACTGGCGCCACATGTAGCAATAATTTTCCGCTTCCCGGAGGTGGCTATCAAAACAGTTACCAGGGCGGGAAATGCGATGGCTATGTTATACGCGTAAACTCCGCCGGAAACACCATTGTTAATGGGACTTACTTCGGAACAAATAATTATGATCAGTCGTATTTTATTCAGGCAGATAAGTACCAGAACATATTCATTTACGGTCAATCTCTCGGAAATACTCCAATAGTTGTTGCAGCAGGATCTTCAACTGTATACAACAACGCCAATACACATCAGTTCATCGCAAGGTTTAATAGCACACTGGCGAATTTAAATATGTGTACTAAGATTGGTCACTATACAAACAATGTGGATATATCACCAGCTGCGTTTGCGGTTGATAAGTGCAACAACATATACTTGTCTGGCTGGGGCGGAAACCTGTTGAACAATCAGAACCCACTCACTCAAATGCCTTTGATGCAGCCAACTCAATCTACAACTGATGGTGGCGACTTCTATTTTATGGGACTCGATTCAAACGCCGCGGCGTTGAAGTACGGCTCTTATTTTGGAGGGAACTTAAGTCATGAGCACGTAGATGGTGGAACTTCCCGATTTGATCCAATGGGACGGATCTACCAATCTGTTTGTGCAGGCTGTACTGGTAACGATGACTTCCCTGTGACTCCAGGCGCATGGCCTAACACTCCGGGCAATCCGAATCACTCGTCAAATTGTAATAACGGTGTAATTAAGCTCGACTTCCAATTGCAACTTGTGGTTGCTACTATTTCAACAGGAACACTAGCCGGATGTCCTCCTTTGACGGTCACGTTCACAAATGCAACACCACCACAAGGATCTTCGTCAACATACACCTGGCACCTTGGAAATAACATTACATCGCAGAGTCCTAACCCAACTATGACCTATACAGCACCGGGTGTGTACACTGTTGCATTAGTGATCTTCGATAACCTTACCTGTAATAAGCGCGATAGTGCCGTCACGTACATCAATGTGTCTAAACCACAGGCAACAATGAACGTGAATTACTCTCCTTGCAGTAATACAATTTCCACTTCTCATACAGTTACAGGAAGTCTCGCTTCTAACCCTTATCAATGGAGCTTTGGAAATGGTTCGCCGGTGAACTCTCAAAGTACTCCTTCATACACATACGGTAGTAACGGTACATATCCTGTAACGTTTACTGTAACCGATATAAACGGTTGTAAGGATATAAAAACCACCAATATCACGATTTTCAATTTCCAGCCTGTTGCAACCGGACCTGGGACATTATGTTCCGGTGGATCAGTTAATCTCACTGCTAGCGGCGGCACCAGTTATACGTGGAGTCCTGGCGGCTCTAATAACGCCAATATCAATGTTTCTCCAACTTCAAATACTACATACTCTGTAACCATATTCAATACAGCGTCTGGCGGAAACTGCAGCAAGGTAATTGCTTTACCTGTTCAGGTAAAACCGGGTCCAACAGCAAACTATACTCAAACTTACACACCTTGTACAAATACAATTGTGTTCCAGAACAGCTCTTCCGGTAATCTGCCCGCTACTCCGTATTCATGGAATTATGGAGATAACTCACCCGTAGATCAAACACCATCTCCGGTGCACGTTTATTCAGGTAATGGCAACTACACAATTACAATGAGTGTTACCGACGTTAATGGTTGTACCAGTGTGAAAATTTCTACCATCAATATTTTCAATTTTACTCCGGGTGTTACGCCATCAACATCTCTTTGTAGTGGTAAGGATCTTTCTCTCCAGGCCGCAGGTGGTACAGGTTACACCTGGACTCCAACCGGTGCAGTAAGTAATCCTTCAATTGCAGGACCAGTAATTCATCCAACTGTCACAACTGTTTATACAGTGCAAATTGAAAACACAACTCCTGGATATAGATGCGCTGCAACTTTAACTTCGCAGGTACTTGTCCATCCAACACCAACTACTGCGTTTACTTTCAGCTTGAATCCATGCGGAGGCGGTGCTTACTTCTATGATAAGTCTCAGGAGGATCTAGTAAGCTGGTCTTGGACGCTCTCACCAACAGTTACCAAGACAGTTCAGAATCCATATTATTTCTATAGCAAAGGAGGAACGTTTACAGTAACGCTTGAAGCCGCAAATGAATTTGGATGTAAGGATATTGATGAACAGATGCTTACTGTACCAGTTCCACCGCCTGTTGCAATTAGTACCGATACCGATGTTTGTATGGGTCAAAGTGTTCCACTTGCAGCGTCTGGCGGTACTGCATATTCATGGTCGCCACCTGCAACACTTGATTTCCCAACCATTGCAACGCCAATGGCATCGCCTGTAACTAACACAGAGTATTCAGTTGACATTAGCACCAATGTTAATGTAAATGGGATGAATTGTAAGTTCATGCTTGTAACTGAAGTTAAAGTTTGGAGACTTTCAATCTCACCAGTGAGTGGGGTAGCACGACCACCGCTGATCATTGTTGGCAATACTTCTGTATTGAATTACATTGGTGATCCCGGTGCCATAGTGAAGTGGTATCCAGTCAACACAACAACTCCTGGTATTGGATACACAGTTACTGCAAAACCAGAAATTCCAATTACATATTCTGCCGTTGCGAGTCGCGGTCCGTGCTCTGAAACTGTGGAGATCCATGTAGATGCATTTACAGAAGGGTGTTTAACCAAGGATGTATTTGTGCCTAATACATTTACTCCAAATGAGGATGGTCATAACGATCAATTCTTTGTACGCGGATTAAAGATTGATGAAGTTTATTTTGCAGTGTACAATCGCTGGGGTGAAATGGTTTTTGAAACAACAGATAAAAACAAAGGTTGGGATGGCATGTACAAAGGTAAGCAGGCCGATGTAGGCGTGTTTGGCTGGTATCTTAAAGTTAAGTGCTTTAATGGTGAAGAGACATTCCGAAAGGGGAATGTGACCTTAGTAAGGTAGAACTCACACTGTTCACTCACACTACTCACTTGCACACCTGCGCTATCAATTCACTAGCCTTGTAGTATCCTTTCGAAAGCGCCTCGTGTAGGTCATCGCATGGACTCTGTCCAAAACTATATCGAACCAACGCTCTGTAATAAAAGGACTCGCCGCTTGCAGGTTTAAGTGCAACTGCTTTGTCAAGATCACTGATAGCTTCTGATCGTTTTTTGTTTTTGGCTTGCAAAATGCCACGACGAATTAAGAATAGTGGTTCAAGTTTATCGTACTCAATTGCTTTGTTGTATGCCTGGATGGCGTCTTCAGTTTTTCCAAGTTGCTCATCACAGTCGGCCTTTATGTAATACGCTCTGGCATTTGAAGGTTGACAGGCAAGTAATTGATTGGCGTCATTTCGTGCCTGCCAGTACATCCGCAATTTGTGAAAAGCCATTGCTCGCAATAGATAGGCGCGTGGGTATTGCTCAATTTCAATGCAACGATTAAGAGCGGCAACCGCCTGCTCAGGATTATTTTGACGCATCCGTAGCGATCCCAAATTATACCACGCTTTATGATTTTTGCTGTCGAGATCAATAGCCTGAATAATATGTTTTTCAGCAAGCTGCATTTTGCCCTCTTTCAGCAACACTGCACCAATGCTGTAATGCGCCACAGACGACTTCGGGAATTTTTCAAGAACTGAATTCCAGAAGTTAAATTCGTTCAACCAGATGTTATTTCTGAAAGATGTGACAACTACCAGGACAATACAAATTGAAGTCACAACATATTTTCCAGTTCGATTTCTTGAACGTGCATCAAAATCAATTAATTCCTTTACAAGTGGAATCCACAATCCAATACTGGCAATGTACAAGTACCTATCTGCCATGAGCGTTTCACCAAACTGAACAAGTTGCAATACAGGGAGCAGGTTTACCAGGAAGAAAAGAAGTCCTGCAGCCCAGAAGCGAAGCTGTTTAACATACGCAAGACACATAGCGCCAACAATACAAATTGCTGCGACAAAACAAACATAGTGAACCGAAGAAGCAGAGCCAGGGTAGGGATAAAGTACAGAAAGGTTTATGGGTAATAACAAATGGAAGATGTATTGGCAAATTGCATAGCCTGCAAAAATGAGACTGGAGAATTGAAATTCATTATGGTGATTAAGAAAGTGAACATCTTCCTGCGCTGCAATTGTGATCAAAACAAAGGGAATGCCTATTAGTACTAACGGTATTTTTTCAAAAATAATTTTCTTTCCGCGAAGTGGTCGTTTTAACCAGATATCCACAGCAAATAAAGCCAGCGGAAGTGCAAGTGCTGTTGCTTTGCACAGATAGGCGAGTAATCCATATATGACTACACGTAAAAAATTGAATTTGTTGCCTGAACGCACGTAAGAGATATACTGGCACATAGCAAGCAAATAGAAGACAGTGTTCATGCTCTTATTTCGGGCAGCTATCCACGATACGCTTTCAGTTTGCACCGGATGCACTGCAAATAGCAATGCTGTAAAAAATGCTACCCACTTATTTTCCTGAAGACGACCCACGAAAACGTAAACCAACAGTGTTGCTACAACATGCCACAGCAAATTGTGCAAATGAAATATTTTGGGATTGTTGCCACCAATTGTGTAATCCATAGCATACGTAAATATGGGCAGAGGCTGATAGTTGCCGAGGTAGTTGCTTGTGAACCAACGGCAGGCATTTTTAAACGTAATACCGGAGTTAATGTCATGATGGTGCAAATAGTCAAGGTCGTCCCAACTGATGAATCCGGCATTGATCACATTTCCAAACGCCAGAACAATCGCCAGTATTAGTAGCGTTCCATGTAGTAGAGGAGTTTTTGGCACTTTCAAGTTGTAGACATTCCTGGTACCAACTTAGTTTGACTTTGCAGTTTTTAAAATTGCGTTCTTATAAGTGGCTGAACTGGATTAATATTAGGAACGAAGTGTCATCCTGAGTGGAGACGAAGGATGGCACGCCTTTTGTCGCTACATTTGAACAACCCCATAAAATGAAAACAGCAAAGTCGCTTTTAATCTCTTCCCTTTGCGCACTTCAATCTTTTTTATTAGCGCAAATCCCAACCAATGGACTTATAGGTGAATGGACTTTTACAGGAAACGCTTTAGACGCATCACCTAGTTCGAATCACGGCACCGTAATGGGCGCTAAGCTCATATACGATCGCTGTGGAAACCCATGCAGTGCTTATAGGTTTGACGGCAACAGTAAAATAGTTATGCAACAAGCAGGCGTGACTGGTAACGCGCCCCGATCTTTAGCATTTTGGATGCGTACAACTCAAACAACAGTTTATCAAATCATGGTGGCATTTGACTATGGGAATAATTTGGCTCAATATGATGCTTGGCAGGTGGTTATGAATTATTGTTCAAGCGGCATCGGTCACGATAATTGTAACCAGGCGATCATTCGTCCAGCTACAAATATGTTTGATGGGAAGTGGCATCATGTGGCGGTAGTATATGACCCACAAAGGTCAAGTGCCATAGGTGGACTGATCCATTATTTTGACGGGGTTCAGGTTACTTCTATGCTCTGCAACGTCTCAGGAACTAACACCAGTTTCAATACAAGTAACGTTCACCCAATCACTATAGGTATGCACGCATACGGCTACGAACGCCCATATATAGGTGACCTCGATGATTACTATTTCTATAACCGTGCACTTTCGCAGACAGAGGTCGTTCAGATTATGAATACACCCAATTGTCAGCGTCAGGAAATAGCTGAACTTTCACCAAAATGCCTGGGCACTACGGGAATTAATGAAATTGACAACGGCTTAGGCATTTATCCAAATCCAACAAGTGGCATTCTAAAGATCAATTGCAATTCAGATTGCATAATAAGTGTAATTAATAATGTGGGACAAGTTATCACGACTTTGGAATTGAGCCAGGGTGAACAAGAAGTTGATCTGAGAAACTTAACATCGGGACTTTATTTCATCAGCTTAAAGGGAACCCGCGGTTCGCAATTCCTTAAGATATTGAAAACGGACTAGGGATGGTATCCCATTTGTGTACTCGTTTTCTTCCACCGGCATGAATCAAGGAATGTTTTTCTAAGAATGTGAGGAGAGTATCACCCGGAGTGGATTTGGGAGTGTCATTCTAAACGGATTTTGGGGTGTCACTCTAAACGGATTTTGGGTGTAACCCTGAGCGGAGACGAAGCGTGGCATCTTCTTTGCGTATCTCATTCCATGAACGGAAAAGATTCCCCGTACCTTATACTAATGGCCGATGGGCATATCGAAGACCATGAATTAGTTAAAAAAGCTGCTGCGGTTTGTAACATGAACATGGTATTTACATCGGTGTACAATGGGTCGCAGCTGAAGGACTATATATTAAGAAGAGGCGTGTACCAAATTGACCCCGATATTCATCCTGATCTAATCATAATGGATGTAAATCTGCAGGGGGTAAGTAGCTTTGAATTAATACGTTTGTTACAGGATCAAGAAAAAATGAGGAACATACCTGTGTGTTTTCTTACCACAGAATTACAGGAAGAACAAAAGGCACGTGCAGAGAAGCTTGGGGTAAAGGATTTTTTCAAAAAACCTCTAAAGGAAGAGGACTGGTCAAAAGTGGTAAATGAAATTTGTACTTGTGCGCTTAAATGGAAAAGGGGAGCAGAATCATAAATCCAGGATTATAATCCCAATTGGCTTACATTTTACTCCAATTTAACTTGTATCTCATAATCTTCCGAGCAAATCCGTTACTGGTGCTCCGATACAAAAAGAACAACTCCCCATCATGGAAAACGAAATGCGGAATGTAGCTAAAACCGGTAATTTCTGTTGAATGAGTAAGCTTATTGGTTTTTGGATCGTAGAGTATGATCTTCAGCTTTCCTTGTTGCGGCGAAACAAAATAGAATTTTCGAGTATCACTGTCGGCATACAGTTTTTCTGACCATCCCTGAATCTCGGGCATCTTAAATTCACCAGACTTCTTACCTCGCAGGTTAAAATGGTGTACAGCCTTATTGGTGTAATCCATCAATATAAAACTACTATCAGCCTTCAACATTTCTGATCTTACCGGTCGCAACAAATTCTGGTATTCAAACGGTAAATCAATTTCTTCCCTTAGTTGGTCAATGTGCTTTGTGATCTCATCAACACTGGTTAAATAACCTTGTCCTCTTCTCCTCGCAGCCAAAAAATACTTAATGTCAAAATCAAGATTAAATCCTTTTATAGCAACGCTATCTGCTACACACGCAATATCTGTTCGATCAGAATTTCTACTATCAAACATCACATAATTGTTTTTAAGGCTCTTATATGAAGTAAGACGGAAAATGAGTTTTGGCCCATGATGGCACTCGCACGGTTTTAGCAATGAGGTGTAACTATTGATGTGATATGCTGGAAAAATGACCAATTCTTTGTAGTTGTAGTAAACCTGGTACACACTATCAGTAGTCAAAATATGAATGTTTCCAAAACAATCCCTGAAAAGATCCTCGCTCTCTACTGTAAGTTTCTTCTCGGCAATCTGATTTCCATTAATGTCGAGGAGCACAAGCGTGTTTTTTTTGCCACCCTTGTTAGTCATTGCAAGAATATCATCGTTATAAAACTCAAAATCCAGAAAGGTTGTATTGTTTTTTGCCATAAACGTGTCCACGCGTTTGTAAACAACCTTTACCTCGTCCAACAAAACATTTTTAGGTGTCAGGTATACTGTATAGTTTGATGCGGCAATTTCCGCAACCGGGAGTTTGAGTCGCTGATAACCTAGTTGGTAGATAATGAGTGTATCATTTTGTTCAACATTGATCTTTACAATTCCAAAGTCGTTTGACTGGCTGTTTGCTTTCAAGCCCTGTACTATCACAGCGCAAAACGTGACTGGCTGATTGGTTGATTTATCTTTAACGAGGAATGTAAGGTTAGTTTGAGAAAATACCGGACTGGCAATGAAAAGCAACGAGGCGAATATTGTACGCAAAACCCGCATTACGACCAAGGTAAAAAGAAATTGGGCAGTTAGCCGTGTTCTTTTATAACTGGTATGTTCCAATGTTGTTTCACGGGACAATTTGCAATTCGGTTGATAAAATGAGGGTTACTACCTATTTTTCGGAAAAAATCCAGCTCATGAAAAAACCCACATTACTCTCCTTGTTTTTACTCATTTCTATCGCTTTTAGTGGATTCTCAGTTTTTGCCGACAAGCCACGCGCTAAAGGATATTATATCAACAGCAACGGTGAAACTATCAAGAACATAATGGTAGAAGTTCCCACTAAGCTGCTTTCCAAAAAAGCGGAAGTTAATCAGCAAATGGATTTTACTGTTTACGTCAAAGGAAAAAAGGTGGAGTTGAATCCTTCTAACGCTAAAGAAATTGGATTTACCTATGAAGGAGAAGAAATTACGTTTCGTTTACTGCCGGCAGTGCTAGTGGATGTCACAAAAGTTAAAGGCGACTTTTACAAGCTGATCTTAGATGGTCATTGTGAGGTTTATCTGGCATGGCAAACTTATGGCAATGGCTTTAATACTGAGTACATATTGTATAAGGACGAAAACAATTACTATGTAACAACAACCGGAATTACCGGCCGGTTAATTTCTGCACCAGGCAGAATTGGTACACTCGAAGAACTCTTTCAGGATTGTCCTGATCTTGTAGAGAAACTGAAAACTAAGGAATTCAAGAAGGCTGACGATAAATACATGAAAGCAGCACAGTATTATAATGCGTCTTGTCAGAGTTCTGGTGGCGGATCAGGAGAATAAAATGCCGCGTAAATCCTTTTTTGTTTAACAGAAATTTACAACAAGTACATCAATAGAACTCACATATCTGTAACCGTACTGCCCCTTTTGCATCTAATGTATAAACAGGTAGATGGTTACAGTTGCAAGAATAGCTTACTTCAATGCCGCACACAGGCTTCACAATTCCAAGTGGAGCAATGAGCGCAATACCGAAGTTTTTGGGAAATGCAACAACCCGAATTTTCATGGCCACAATTATGAACTGATTGTACAGGTAACAGGACAACTTGATCCTGAAACGGGATATGTAGTGGATATGAAAATTCTGAAAGACATTATCGATAAAAGGATTGTGTCGCGATTTGATCACAAGAACCTCAATCTTGATGTTGCTGAATTTAAAAACCTGAATCCAACGGCTGAAAATATTGCGGTAGTCATTTACCAACTATTGAAATCCGAACTAAATAAACAGCACAAACTTAAAATCATACTTTATGAAACCGAACGGAACTATGTTGAGTATTGTGGAGAATAACTTTCTCCTTGATGATGAGAACGATCACATTGGTGAAAACCACGTTGCCACATCCATTGAAACACCTCTGAGAAAAGATGCCTTTGTATTGCCCGACATGGAAAAAATGAAAAAGATCTCGGCAAATTTCAGAGAGATTATGGAAACACTGGGACTTGATCTTACAGATGATAGTCTTAGAGGTACACCCGACAGAGTTGCAAAAATGTTTGTGAAGGAAACTTTTCGCGGACTTGACCCAAAAAATAAACCCGATGTAAAGTTGTTCGACAACAAATACAAGTACAATCAAATGCTGGTTGAAAAGAACATTACACTTTTCTCTAACTGCGAGCACCACTTTGTTCCAATCATTGGCAAGGCGCACGTTGCCTATATTTCGTCTGGCAAGGTTATTGGACTTTCTAAGCTGAACAGATTGGTTCAGTACTTTGCGCAACGACCACAAGTGCAGGAACGTCTCACAATGCAAATATCAAATGAACTAAGAAAAGCACTTGGCACAGAAGATGTAGCAGTGATCATAGATGCCGTACATTTGTGCGTATCGTCACGAGGAATTAAAGACACCTCCAGTAGTACAATAACTGCGGAGTATTCTGGAAAATTTCTTGAAGAAGGTACAAAAGCAGAGTTCCTTAAACACATTGGTATATGACAGAAGTCCGCAACATAGAAGATGCAAAACTGATTGACGAGATTCTGGCTGGAAACAAAGCAAAATATGAAGTTGTGATGCGCAAGCTTAACCAGCGACTTTATAGGGTAGGGAAGGCCATACTTTGGCGGGAAGAGGATGTTGAAGACGCAATGCAGGAGGCCTATATTAAAGCTTACCAACAACTTCCTCATTTTGAAGGTCGATCTGCATTGTCAACCTGGATGACAAGAATTATGATCAATGAGTGCCTCATGCGGAAACGGCAATCGCAACAAAAAGGTCAATCAACAGAATACTCAGAAGAAAAAATAAACCAAATAGCTGTAGATATGATAAATCCGGAGAAAAAAGTAGTAAACAATGAACTTAAAGCGCTGCTTGAAAATGCAATATCAATGCTGCCTGAAAAATATCGATTGGTTTTTGTGATGCGTGAAGTTGAGAATATGAGTGTATCAGAAACCACACAAGCGCTTGATATTACTGAAACTAATGTAAAGGCACGCCTCAGCAGAGCTAAGGAAATGTTACGGAATTCATTGATGACGCAATACCCAGCAAATGAGTTGCTCGATTTTAACCTGGTGCGTTGTGATAGAATAGTAAAAAATGTACTTGCACGAATCTAACGTTACTTTTCTATCACAAGGGTTTCTGGTGTAACACCAAGGCCTGCTAACATAGTCTGCATGCTTTCTATAAATTTCTCGGGACCGCAGATATAAAAATGTTGATCAAAATTCTTAACGGTTGATTTAAGGAAAGCCTCATCTATTCTTTTGTTGTGCATACCCACTACTTTTTCACGGGTAATCACATTTATAAAATCATTTCCAAGCACCCTTTCAAACTCTTCTTTGAGAATAATGTCCTTCTCCTCTTTGTTTGAGAAAATCAATTTATGTCCACCAAGCTGGTTGTCTTTTTCCAGTTGTCTGAATATTGAAATGAAGGGAGTTATTCCTGCTCCTCCAGCAATAAATACCCCTTTTCCTTGATAGGTAATGGCGCCCCACACGTCATGAAGTATGAGCTCATCACCAACTTTTAACTGTCCAATCTGATCAGTAACACCATTGTGGTCTTTATACACCTTGATTGTAAATTCCAGATTTGTCCAGCTGTCTAGCGACGTAAAAGTAAATGGCCGCGTTTCTTTCTTCCATTCTGGTTTGTTGACTGAGACTTCAGTTGCTTGTCCCGACTTAAAATGATAGTTCTTTGGTCGTTCAACTGTAATTCGCTTCACGTCATGCGTAATGAAGTGTGTGTTAAGTATTTTAACAATATGCTCTTCCATTTTCTTGACATTAAGATGATTCATTTGTCATTGGATGCAAAAAATCCCGTTCAGTTACAAGTAAGGTACCAAGTTAAGTGGGATCACCTGATTTTTCCTCCAAATTGTCAGTTCACATTAGTATTTAGCATCTAAAGCAAGAGAATACTGTGCCGTATACTCACACGGCACTTCGCCCTTCGTGCTATTGGCACTTTAATGGAACCAAAGAATGCGTAGTGATAATAAAGTAGGACCTCATTTGTTAAAATCTTCAAAGAGAATTCTTCCCTAGTAAACGGCAAATGAAATCGTCATATCGAATAACACCGGTACAAGCATAAAGCGTTTGTAATTTGGTAATAGAATAACTCAGATACTCTGTAGAAATAGATAAAAGCCAAACGCCAACTCGTTTTCGACTCTACTAAACTTCAAAGTACGCTTGGCACAAAAACAAAAATTATGCTTAACCATCCTAATAAATTCTCGTTCATTATTGCCGACGATGATCCTGAGGACCAGATCCTGATTCAAGAGGCAATTAAATCTATTGACATTAATATTGAATATGCGTCTGTGTTTAATGGACAGCAACTTCTTGACTTGCTCCTTAAACGGGGAGTATATAAAGACAACAAGGAGGCAAAGCCTGATGCAGTAATTCTCGACTTGAACATGCCTGTGATGGATGGATTAAGTGCGTTGAATGAAATCAAACACAATCCAAATCTTAATGAGTTGCCAGTGTTTGTTTTGTACACTTTGCGCAAAGAAGACTATACCGCCAAATGTAGGGCATTAGGGGTTTCGGGCATGTATATTAAGCCCAATACAGCCGAAGAATTAAAAAGAATTCTAAGGGAGATTTATATGATCTGTGGTGGTACGTTTGTAGTTGTGAACTCGAAGAGCATTGACGAGATTCAGAACGGTCTGGCAAGGGGACAGTTGTAGGTACTTTCCGTTATCAATTATACTTTATTGGGAATTCGCATTGCCATGTACTGCTGATCTGTATCTATTTTCAATAACTTTATTGGAAATCTTTTAATTGGACGTATATGCGTAGAGTAATACTTGTTCTTATTTCGTTTTGTCTAATGAGCGTCGTTTCAAATGCTCAACAATCTGAGAAACAGAAAAAAGCAGATAAGAACTTCCTGGAAAAACATCCTGATGGTTTGTATGCAAAAATGGAAACCAGCAGGGGAAATATTTTTATTGAACTTGCATATAAGCAGTTTCCCATGACTGTTGCAAATTTTGTTGGTCTTGCTGAAGGAACGATTAAGAATAGCGTCAAGCCAGAAGGCACGCATTATTATGATGGAACAAAGTTTCACCGCATAATTCCAGATTTTATGATCCAGGGCGGATGTCCAAATGGAAACGGAACAGGTGATCCGGGATATTCATTTCCTGACGAATTTGATGCAAATATTGAGTTGGCCAAAAAGGGATATGTACGTGGTATTCTTGCGATGGCAAATCGTGGTCCTAATACCAATGGAAGTCAATTCTTCATAATGCACAAGGAATATAATTTACCTTATGCCTACAGTATTTTTGGGAGGGTTGTAGAGGGAATAGAAGTTGTTGACTCAATTATTGCGTCGCCAAGAAATGGGGGAGATGTTCCTAACGTTGACCAAACTATTAATCGTGTTGTTATTCTTCGTAAAGGCAAGGAAGCAGTGGCCTTTGACGCGAATAAAACGTTTGTGAATGAACAGGCGAATGTTCTCGCAAAAGCAGAAGTTAAGGCAAAAGAAGCCGCTGAAGCAGAAAAAATTAAGATTGCGGAATTAAACGTTCAGGCAGAAAAAATAATTTCCGAAAAATACAGTTCTGCAAAAGCTACGGGCTCTGGTTTGAGGGTAATTAGAGAAACGCCGGGCGATGGCGTTACAATAAAAAAAGGTGACAAAATAAAAGTTCATTGTACCGGCTATTTGTTGAGTACCGGTGTAAAATTCTGGTCATCTCATGATGCTCCCGGACAGCCGATGGAGCTTACGTTTGAGGTGTCACCTCGGTTGGTGGCAGGAATGGAAGAGGGGATTAAGTTACTTAAAGAGGGAGACAGGGCTAAACTCATAATACCTTATCAATTGGCATATGGTGCGGCTGGGATGCCTCCAACAATTCCACCCTATTCATGGTTGTTGTTTGAGGTAGAAGTTGTAAAGGTTAATTAATTCATCACATCCAAAACGTTGAACTTTGAAGGTTGAACGCGGTGGATACTGTTGAATGAAACTCGAAATGAAAAGTAAACTTTTTATTTGTTTGGCATTCTCAGTTCTGAGCGCCGCTGGTCAGGATAATCTGAATTATTTAAAGGCAAATGCCGTTCGAATAAGTGACCCAAAAATTTTAAGCGATAGTGTTTACAATTTACTGTCAGGTTACCAGGTAATCATGTTTGGCGAAATGCATGGCACTAATGAATCTGCGCAAATTGTAAATGGTTTGACTAATCTTTATACGAGAAAAGGAGATAGTGTTTTTGTAGGATTGGAAATACCACCGGAGTTAATGTCAAGATACACAGCGCTGGGTACAGATAGTAGTATTTATCAAAGTGATTTTTTCAGGAGTCCACCATACCTGGATGGAAGGGAGTCTTTTGCGTGGGCTAATCTTATTTCTGTTTTGAATAAGAATTCAAAAGTGAGAGTGTTCTTTTTTGATATTAATTCGGGCGAGGATAAGAATAGTGATAGGGACTTTGTAATGGCCAGTAAAATCAAGAAGCAATTTGAAAGCAGGCCAAAATGGAAAATGATAACGTTGAGTGGTAATTATCATAACCGTATCTCAAATCCAGCATCTATGACATCTGTTTTAAAAAGAAATTTTAACGCAAATGTATGTTCGTTAAACATGGATTATAAAGAGGGTACGTGTATGGCGGATTTCGGAAAGGGTATTCAAAAAAAGGAGTTGGGAAGTTATCCTTCGGTCTTCAATTCTACCGAAGGGTATGAGAAGTATTTCCTTTTGTATCCTAAGAATTCCACATTCGATTTCGATGGATTTTATTTCACGAGACATATCACGGCGGCAAAGATGGTGTCCACCCCGTGAAGCGCAAAACCCTCGCACATCGTGCGAGGGTTTTGCTGCTTTACGGGGGTAAGTAATCGGGTTCGAACCGACGACCCCCAGAACCACAATCTGGTGCTCTAACCAACTGAGCTATACCTACCGTTTTGAGGCGACAAATTTACTCAATTTTTTGCGTTTGCAAAAATTTGGGATTTAGAATTCTGAATTCTCAACCTGCGGTACTCCAATCTTTGCTGCATGCTCAGTTCGCATCATGCTCAGCCAGCGCAACGCAGCTTTTTCTGTCCTGAATACCCTTGTTGGAGCCACAGGTTTATTAAACCTGATGAAAAAGTTGCTTACAAGGCGAGAAGGTAAATTTCTTGCAACTACAGCCTTAGCAATTGCATTTTTATTTACTTCTGCGCCAGCTGAAAGTTTGCGGGCTTCGGCTGTAATATTTCCGTAAAGTGGAGGTACAAATAATAACGTATGAGGTTTGTCTTGAGTATGAATCCTCTTAGCTGCTTGTATCTCATGTACGTCTTCAACGTCGAACGTCACATTTTCGCGCACTCTTATTACAACATGTCCCTGCTTGTTAAGTGTTATTTCGGCTTTTGTAGTTGTAACCTTGCCTGGCGTTGACATAAAAATGCGGTAAATATAAAAAATCCATTTACCCACAAATAAAAAAATACGAAAAACCCCGGTGGTCAGCCGGGGTACCCTGGAAACGTGGATGTCTGGAAGATCAGCTTTTCGTGTTCACGACGACATCCGACGCCACCACTTCTGTCATGTATTTTTTAACGCCGTCCTTATCAACCCAGTTTCTGGTGTGAAGACGCCCTTCAATGCTGACAAACGTTCCTTTCGAAAGCTCAGCCGTTACCTTATCAGCAAGTTTGCCCCAAGCGGTAATGTTGTGCCATTGTGTCTCTGTACTTTTTTCACCAGACTTGTTGGTGTACTCCTCACGAGTTGCCATGGAAAATCGTGCGAGTTTTGTGCCATTGTCAAATGTTTTCAATTCCGGATCACCTCCAAGGTTGCCGGTTAACTGAACTCTGTTGTTCGTGCTCATTGTGTTTGGATTTGGGTTTTAACTGACGCAAAATTCTAACAACAGTGAGCCTTTGTCAACTAAACTCAGCGTTTAACTGAACATTAAGTATTTGTTGGCGGATTAGAAATTTTAAGTGCAAATGGGTGAGGGAGTTAAAATTTTAGTGAAAAGCATGCTTGATAGTTGAAAATCAAAAAGTCTACTCTCAACATTTGAGAGTCAAGAATCCCAAATCGAATTCGAGATCTGCATTATTTTTATGTTTTAACTTCGCAAATCATGTCACCTGAGTCGAACTTCCAAATAACGAGAACAACATCTGCCAATTCAGACTTCATCAGACTTGTTTCGGAACTTGACAAAGATTTGGCTGCCCGCGATGGCGATGAACATCCTTTCTTTGCCCAATACAACAAAATTGACACTATCAATCATGTAGTTGTGCTGTATTACGGCAATACTGCATTGGCCTGCGGCGCCATCAAACCATATGCAGAAAACACCGTTGAAGTGAAACGTATGTACACTGTCCCTTCAAGACGGGGAGAAGGCCTTGGTGCAAAAGTGCTTGCAGAACTTGAACGCTGGGCCACCGAACTCCAATTCAAAGAGTGTATAATAGAAACCGGCAAAAAAATGCCGGAAGCAATCAGACTCTATATCAAAGAAGGCTATAACATCATTCCAAACTATGGACAATATGCTGGAGTAGAATCCAGCGTATGCTTTTGTAAGCGGCTCGGGCTTTAGCCCAAGGCCACATAAACAATATACCAGCTCCCTAACCCTGGGTTTTAGCCGGGGGTACCCGGATGGCTTCAGCCTAACGGTTAAACGCATACCCTTTTTATGGGGCCCCAGCCCCAGGAACCTCTATGACTTTTCTTCATAGATTCGTGTGGCACTGCTTTAGGCTTCAGCCCTTTTTTACACACATGAAAAAACTCGCTATCATCGGAGACTTTAACCCCTCCTTCCGTCCACATGCTGCAACCAACGAAGCCATTCAACATTCCATTTCTAAATTTGATTTGAACGTTACCTCCGAATGGATCTCTACAGAAAGTGCACTTGGTAACTTCGCCAACATAACTCAAAACTATAACGGATTCTGGATTGCACCCGGTAGCCCCTACAAAAGCATGGCGGGTGCGCTGACTATAATCAAGTATGCACGAGAAAACAAAATACCCGTCCTGGGCACCTGCGGCGGCTTTCAGCACATGGTGATAGAATTTGCACGCAATGTTCTGGGTATTCATGATGCGCAACATGCAGAGTACGACCCATACGCTTCAAAACTTGTTGTAAATCCACTGAGTTGTTCGCTGGTTGGACAAAAGCTCCCAATAGAGATCACAGATCAACATAGTGTAACTTACGCTGCTTATCAATCTGCATACATCAGTGAAAAATACTACTGCAACTTTGGTTTGAATCCTGAATACCAAGAGCAAATCCACAACGCCGGATTTAAAATAGTTGGCACGGACCAACAAAAAGAAGCAAGAATACTTGAGCTGCATAACCATCCATTTTTTATTGCAACACTATTTGTGCCGCAGGATAATTCAACTCCAGGAACACCCCACAAACTTGTTACAACGTTTATTCATAAATTGGTGCTTTAGCATCAAGACATGACCCAACTCGAAACACCACGTCTCTTCCTCATACCAGTTACACCAGCCGTAATCACTGGCCAATTCAAATCGGTCCCCAAAGAAGAAATCATGCAATTCTTCGGCGCAGATGAAAGCAGGTACGTACAATTGTTCGATATGTTTATCAACGGTATGGAAACAAACCGGTTATCGTTATTCTTTTTCCTGCTCAAGGATAAATCAACTAACCAGGTAATAGGCGAGTGCGGCTTCCATACGCTCAACAAATTTCATCGTCGTGCGGAATTGTTTTACACCTTAAACAATGAACAATCAAAACGCAAAGGAATAATGACCGAAACACTACCTGTTGTTCTTGAATACGGTTTTACTTCGCTGGGACTACATCGCATTCAAGCCTGCACTGCAAGTTCAAATATTGCATCTACAAAGCTTTTGCTCAAAAATAGATTTTTGTTTGAAGGAGTCTTGCGACAAGACTACTTCGTAAACGGTGTAAACGAAGATTCTAACTGCTACTCACTTCTGGCGCCAGACTGGGCAAAGAGTTTGAGTACATAGTCTTACCGCGTTGAGCTTAGCTCATCTGTGCCACAGCATGTATTATATCATGCTTTGTTATTATATGCGTGTTGCCACCCAAATCACGCATCAAAACCGCGTTATTATCCTTGTTGATCAACTTGCTTACTTCCTCTATACTTGCTTTTTCTCCAACCACAGGGAAAGGTCCCTGCATTACATCCTTCACTGGCTTGTTCTTAACGTCACTATCTGCAATCAACTTTGTAAATAGTGACGACTCGCTTAGCGAACCAACAAATTCATTACCACTCTTCACCGGTATCTGTGAAATGTTGTATTTATTGAACAACTCAAGAACATCACTCACTAGCGAATCAGGTGCTACTGTAAGCAACTTCAGATTCTTATGATTCGCAACCAGATCCATCGCCTTAGGTTTAGTCACCTCCAGGAAATGCCTGTCGCGCATCCAATCATCATTAAACATTTTTCCAAGATAACGCGTACCGTGATCATGAAAAATCACAACCACAACATCACCTTTCTTGAATTTATCCTTCATTTGCATTAGACCCGCCATTGCAGATCCAGCGCTATTTCCAACAAAAATCCCTTCCTCGCGCGGAATCCTGCGTGTCATAACAGCAGCATCCTTATCAGTCACTTTTTCAAAATGATCAATTACATTAAAATCCACGTTCGCCGGTAAAAAATCTTCACCAATTCCTTCAGTTATGTATGGATAAACCTCATTCTTATCAAATACTCCCGTCTCCTTATATTTCTTAAACACTGAACCATAAGTATCTATTCCAAGCACTTTGATTGCAGGATTTTTTTCTTTCAAAAATTTTCCCGTTCCGCAAATCGTTCCTCCAGTACCCACACCTACTACAAGGTGAGTGATCTTACCATCGGTTTGGTCCCAAATCTCAGGGCCCGTTTGCTCGTAATGCGCTACAGAGTTACTCGGATTATCATACTGATTTGGTTTCCATGAATTCGGAATTTCGTTCACCAGTCGCGACGAAACAGAGTAATATGAACGAGGATCTTCGGGTTCAACGTCAGTAGGACAAACAATTACTTCTGCACCAAAAGCTCGCAATGCGTCAACTTTTTCTTTGCTCTGTTTGTCAGTTGTAGTAAAAATGCACTTGTACCCTTTTACAACTGCTCCAATCGCCAGGCCCATACCTGTATTTCCGCTTGTACCTTCAATAATTGTACCTCCTGGCTTTAGACGACCGTCCTTTTCTGCGTCCTCAATCATTTTAATTGCCATTCGGTCCTTAATTGAGTTACCCGGATTAAATGTTTCCACTTTCGCATAAACATCGCACGGCAATCCATGCACAATCTTGTTCAATTTCACCAATGGCGTATTTCCAATGGTCTCAAGGATATTCTTACAAACTTTCATGCAATTATTTTACAGGATTTTTTTCCAGTACTTCTATAGCTTTTACTATTGCGTTATCATTTTCATTCATGATTGGGTAGTAAGCATCTTTATCAAACAAATTTCTTCCAATCATAGCTTTTACAAGCATTTTCAGTCCGGCTTCATTACCATTTACCAATTTGGTTTGGTCTTTTTTGATTTCAACGTAACGTGTAAGAGACGCAATTACATCACCCGAAACCTGGAATTTTGAAATAAACTCTGTTGCATTTTTGTAAGTAGACAAAAGCTGACTCCTGTTCCTATCGGCATATTCAAAACAAAATCCGTTCAGTGTACCGTTGTAATATAATTTGTTTACAACGTGACTAAACTTAACTGTATCAAGAGCAACAAAAATATCGGGAACTATTCCGCCGCCGCCATATACAATTTTACCTCCAGGCGTACGATATTGTTTCGATTTGTCAACTTTGATACTATCTGCATTATAAAGCTCACCACTTTCGTAGCGCTCGTATTCTTCATTGTAATATGCATCCAGGCTCTTATCATATGGCTTCTGTATACAGCGTCCTGTAGGCGTGTAGTAGCGGGCAACCGTAAGTCTTACAGCAGAGCCATCAGGTAGATCAATTTGATCCTGCACAAGACCTTTGCCAAAACTTCTTCTGCCAATAATTGTAGCGCGATCATTGTCTTGCAACGCACCTGCAACAATTTCACTGGCACTTGCACTTCCATCGTCAATCAACACAACCAGTTCATTATTCTCAAAACCACCATGCGCGCTGGCTTTATAAACCTTCTTAGGGTGTGATCTGCCTTCGGTATATACAATTTGAAGACCGTTCATCAAAAATTCATCAGCAAGCTCTACTGCAGTTTTCAGGTAACCCCCGCCATTACCGCGCAAATCAAGAATCAGTTTCTTCATGCCCCGATCGGTAAGCTCATTAAATGCTTTTAAATATTCGTCGTAGGTAGTACCTGCAAAGCGGCTAATTTTAATGAAACCAATGTAAGGTTTCACCATGTAAGAAACATCAATACTATAGATCGGAATTTTTCCACGCGTAATTTCAAAAACAAGTGGTTTTTTATTGTTGTTGCGTACAATCTCAACCTTCACAATGGTTCCGCTCTTCCCGCGTAGTTTTTCAAAAACCATTTTGTTATTGATCTTAATGCCTGCAACGTTTTTATCGTCAACTTTAATGATGCGATCACCCGCTTTAATGCCCAGCTTTTCGGAAGGACCGCCAATAATGGGCGTTACAACCCTAATAGTGTCGTTAATGATGCTAAATTCAACGCCTATTCCATCAAAATTGCCTTCAAGCTGTTCGTTCACAACGCTAAAGTCCGCGGCAGGAATAAAATCGCTGTGTGGATCAAGGCTTTTGAGCATTGATACAATTGTTTTGTTTTGAAGTTGGTCGTGGTTAACTGTATCCACATACTGATCTTCAATGTAGTTCAGCAAGTGAGATATTTTATTGTCGCTGTTCCCAACAGCAAGGGTAGGATTTGACCTTTTGCTGAAGAAATAACCAAAACAAATACCGCCAGCAAGGATAATGGCAAAATAGAGCGGCATTAAAGGGTTAAATCTTCGTTTGTTTTCGGTACCGTATTCTCCTGTTTCGTTGGTCACTTTCCAGTTTTTTTGTAGCCGTTAAAGGTAATTGAATTAATCGTCTTCGAAGAACAGCTCATACCATTTTACGAAATTTTAGAAACCGTATAAACAAAGGGAATTTAGATTGCGTATGAACCAGGAAGCGTTGCGATCCCTGAAGTATAATCTGCATTTCAAATAGTAAACGACAGATTTTTACTTCGGGGGAACATCTGCTTCTTAGCATCCTCACTTTATACTTAACTTTACAATTTACCGTTAATCGCACATGAGGTTCCTGTCCTTCGTTCTATTGTTCTCAATTTTTTCCTGCAGTAAGGATACCAAGTCCATTCAGGATCATCCTGTACCATCAGTACCTGTAGATTTAACAGCCTATCCAAATGATCCATCGTATTTCAAAGTTCAGAATGTTGGTGGTTGGATGTATGTGAATGGCGGAATTCGCGGAATCATTTTGTACAGGAAGTCGAATGAAGAATTTGTAGCGCTTGAGCGATCGTCGCCCGACGATCCAAATAATGCAAAAGATGTTTGTATGGTTAAGAGTGATAATTTCAGTATTCGTGACACATTAACCAATTCTGAGTGGCGCATCATTGATGGTACTGTAACCAAAGGCCCCGCAAAATGGGCATTGAGGCAGTATGGAACGGTGTATGATGGGAATGTGCTTAGGGTGAGGAACTAACCTTCAGCGTTCAACGTAAGACGTTCATTGTTTCCATTTCGTTGTTGTAATTAAGTGCAAAATATCTTCTCTGATAAAATTGACAACAATTTTCAGTGAGTCAGCATTAGGTACGCTGTTAAAGTAGAGTGCTCCGCGCATAAAATGTTTGGTACTGTCTGTCAGGTAAAATTGAACTGATGATGCGGTGTTCCCTGAAATATCGAAAAGCAGTCCGTACACTTTGTCTTTGTCACGCATAATGGGTGTTTCATCCAGTCCGGTTGCTTTTATTTCGTGGCGTTTTGCAAAGCTGTGTGAGTCGTCAATGTATTGTCGCAGGTTCTTGCTTACCTCTTTGTAGCTCAGGTGTACAGTGGCTTTAAATTGGGGAAATTGAAGATTGAGCCAGCAGGGTTCGGCGCCTTTATGGCGATCGCTTTCCATGCGGGAGTATGTTGGAATTTCGAAGGAGTATGGACAAATGCTGTCGTACATTCGGTATGATTTTTTTGGGAAATCTATGCGTACGTAGCCAAGCGGTTTTGGAGAGTACACGGTTTCTTCATCGTCACAAGAGGTCAGAAAGGTTAATGAAAGTATGGTTGCGGTAAGGAGTAGGGTAGTCTTTAAAATCTTCATACGGTTATGGTTCGTGGCGTTCTGTGGGGCGGTTAAGGAGGGTAAAGTTGTCGGCGACAATTTCTGTAATATTTTTTTTGGCGCCTTCTTTATCAACCCAGGCGCGGGTTTGGAGTTTTCCTTCCAGGTAAATGTGAGAGCCTTTTTTGAGTAGTTTTTCGCCGTTTTCGGCCAGGGTGCGCCACATCACAATGTGGTGCCATTCGGTGTGTTCGGCGCGTTGGTTGTTTTTGTCTTTGTATACTTCGGTTGTGGCAAGGGTAAAGGTGAGGCGGGCAATGTTGCCTTCGCTGTATCTTATTTCTGGGTCTTTGCCCAGGTGGCCTAGTAGGATTACTTTGTTAACGCCTGACATAGTTTGGTTTGAGTACTCGCAAATATAGAGTATCCCTGTGATATCGTGTGTTGTACCGTTATTCGTTCAACGGTGAACGTTTTGTGTTGAACGCGGACCACCGATCTTAAAATGTCGATATATGTATAAATTATCGCGCTCCAAATAGATCTTCTTTGCACTTTTTGACAGCCAGAATCGCTTATTTTCTCCGGCTTTTAATGAAAACCGGATATCCAGCATCTTTTTATTAACAATTCGGCTCTTTTTTTTTGGTACTCAGGAAATCTCTCACTATCTTTGCCGTCCCGTTTTTTGAGTAGTTGAGAGGATTGGTTGAGTAGAAGAAATTTTTTTTCGAGTGAAATGAAAAAAGATTTGGTGGTTGGTGAAAGAATATGTAATTTTGCACCCCCGCAAACGAGGTTGAGAGGTTGAAAGAGAGGCGGGACGTTCAGAAAAAGATTGAAAAATTCCAGGTTTGAATTTCGGATTCAGATCGCGGATTTAAGAATATTTAATCCGCCGGCTTGCTGGCGGACGTTCATTGAAAAGATTGGTAAACAAAAAGATAGTAAGAGATTCCGCTATGGATTCTGGATTCTGAATTAAGAATCTTTGATCATAGCGAGAGTATTACGATAAACACAATAAGCTTAAAGCAAAAATCTCGTGAGAGATGAAAATGCTAGCCCTTGAAGGATGTAACAGACATAATTACGTCCAAACAAGATAAATGAGAATGAGCAATAGCAAATTCGTTACAGGTTGAAAGACTTTGTAACTTATCTGGACAAACTTTTTTTACAATGGAGAGTTTGATCCTGGCTCAGGATGAACGCTAGCGGCAGGCCTAATACATGCAAGTCGAGGGGCAGCGGGAGTAGCAATACTTGCCGGCGACCGGCGCACGGGTGCGTAACACGTATACAATCTGCCTTTAACTGGGGGATAGCCCGGAGAAATCCGGATTAATACCCCATAACAATAGAAGAAGCATTTCTTTTATTTGAAAGCTCCGGCGGTTAGAGATGAGTATGCGTCTGATTAGCTAGTTGGTGAGGTAACGGCTCACCAAGGCGACGATCAGTAGGGGATCTGAGAGGACTACCCCCCACACGGATACTGAGACACGGATCCGACTCCTACGGGAGGCAGCAGTAAGGAATATTGGACAATGCCCGCAAGGGTGATCCAGCCATGCCGCGTGCAGGAAGACGGCCCTATGGGTTGTAAACTGCTTTTATACCGGAGAAAACCTCCCCTCGTGAGGGGAGCTGATAGTATGGTAAGAATAAGCATCGGCTAACTTCGTGCCAGCAGCCGCGGTAAGACGAAGGATGCAAGCGTTATCCGGATTCATTGGGTTTAAAGGGAGCGTAGGCGGTCTTGTAAGTCAGTGGTGAAATCTCGCAGCTTAACTGCGAAACTGCCATTGATACTGCTTGACTAGAGTACAGATGCTGTGGGCGGAATATGACATGTAGTGGTGAAATACATAGAGATGTTATAGAACACCGATTGCGAAGGCAGCTCACAAAACTGTAACTGACGCTGAGGCTCGAAAGTGTGGGGATCAAACAGGATTAGATACCCTGGTAGTCCACACTGTAAACGATGATTACTCGCTGCTAGAGGGCAACTTTTAGTGGCTAAGCGAAAGCGATAAGTAATCCACCTGGGGAGTACGCCGGCAACGGTGAAACTCAAAGGAATTGACGGGGGCCCGCACAAGCGGAGGAGCATGTGGTTTAATTCGATGATACGCGAGGAACCTTACCAGGGCTTGAAAGTTAGTGACCGCTCCTGAAAGGGAGCTTTCAGCAATGACACGAAACTAGGTGCTGCATGGCTGTCGTCAGCTCGTGCCGTGAGGTGTTGGGTTAAGTCCCGCAACGAGCGCAACCCCTACCATTAGTTGCCAGCGGTTCGGCCGGGGACTCTAATGGAACTGCCCGCGCAAGCGGAGAGGAAGGTGGGGATGACGTCAAGTCATCACGGCCCTTACGTCCTGGGCTACACACGTGCTACAATGGCCACTACAGAGGGCAGCTACCTGGCAACAGGATGCAAATCTTCAAAAGTGGTCTCAGTTCGGATTGGGGTCTGCAACTCGACCCCATGAAGCTGGATTCGCTAGTAATCGCGCATCAGCAATGGCGCGGTGAATACGTTCCCGGGCCTTGTACACACCGCCCGTCAAGCCATGAAAGCTGGGAGTATCTAAAGTCGGTTGCTGTAAGGCGCCGCCTAGGGTAAAACCGGTGATTGGGGCTAAGTCGTAACAAGGTAGCCGTACCGGAAGGTGCGGCTGGAACACCTCCTTTCTGGAGTCGTCCTTCAAGGTTGTGTTTAGAGTAAATACAACTCTTATTATCTTTCGTTTATCATATAATCTTAACGTGAAACATCCCCAAACAGGAAGCCAGTGTAAAAGCAGGCCAATGTGGGCACAGGATTGACAATTTATGAATTGACAATTTACGATTGAAGAGACTAAAAAATCGTCAAGTGTAAATCTGTAAATCTGTAAATCAAAAATAGTCCCGTAGCTCAGTTGGTTAGAGCGCTACACTGATAATGTAGAGGTCAGCGGTTCAACTCCGCTCGGGACTACTAACATTCAACCTTCAGCCTTCAACGTTGAAAGTTCAAAGTTGAAAGTTGTTTGGATTGTTTACACAGAAGGAGATTGTAACAGGAGACCTTCTTAAAGATTTTAAGAATTTAAACATCTTTAAAGAAAAGGCGTTCTTGTTAGCTTGAGGAAGATTCCGCCTGACGCTGAAGTTTCGGCGGAAGAAGACTGGGGGATTAGCTCAGCTGGCTAGAGCACCTGCCTTGCACGCAGGGGGTCAACGGTTCGAATCCGTTATTCTCCACCAATGAAGCAGAAATGAGCTAAAGCTCATTACGCTTCATTGTCATGAAGTGTGTTTTTTCGCAAGAAAAAAATCTGCTTCATGGCAGAAAAATATTTCCTCTGATAAAAAAGAGGAGCGTTCATTGACATATTGAAAATAAGACACAAGAGCCATTCTTACTGTGAAGTGAGAATGAGACAACAGATAGTCTCTTATTGGTACGAGGTTGAGAATTGAGAACTTGTTTTCAAGGATCAAAAAGACCAATAATTGCTATTAAAAATAAAATGGCAGACACCATTTAAAAAACAGAACTCTTTAGGTATGCGGAGCAAAAGCTGCATACCGGCCATTAATCTCACCGATTGATGGTTTGAATAAGAAAGTAATTAAGGGCGTATGGAGGATGCCTTGGCTCTTAGAGGCGAAGAAGGACGTGATAAGCTGCGATAAGCTCGGGGGATTGGCAAATACGAATTGATCCCGAGGTTTCCGAATGGGGCAACCCGGCATGTTGAAGACATGTCATGATGTAGCAATACATACAAGCAAACCCGGTGAACTGAAACATCTAAGTAACCGGAGGAGAAGAAAACAATTTAGTGATTGCGCAAGTAGTGGCGAGCGAACGCGTAAAAGCCCAAACCAGAGTGATTACGGTCATTCTGGGGTTGTAGGACTACAATGTGGACTTAAGTAATATAATAGAACAGGTTTGGAAAGGCCGACCATAGAGGGTGATAGTCCCGTATATGAAATGTTATTTATACCTAGTAGTATCCTGAGTACTGCGGGGTCGGAGACGCCCTGTAGGAAACTGCCAGCACCATCTGGTAAGGCTAAATACTCCTAAGAGACCGATAGTGAACTAGTACTGTGAAGGAAAGGTGAAAAGAACCGCGAACAGCGGAGTGAAATAGAACCTGAAACCATACGCTTACAAGCGGTCGGAGCCCTTAAGTGGGGTGACGGCGTGCCTTTTGCATAATGAGCCTACGAGTTGTACTTTACTGGCAAGGTTAAGGGCTGAAGGTCCGTTAACCGAAGCGAAAGCGAGTCTGAATAGGGCGAATAGTCAGTAGAGACAGACGCGAAACCTTGTGATCTACCCTTGGCCAGGTTGAAGGATTGGTAACACAATCTGGAGGACCGAACCGATAAGCGTTGAAAAGCTTCCGGATGAGCTGAGGGTAGGGGTGAAAGGCTAATCAAACTGGGAAATAGCTCGTACTCCCCGAAATGCCTTTAGGGGCAGCGTAGAAATTAAGTCTTATAGAGGTAGAGCTACTGATTGGATGCGGGGGAAGCGATTCCTACCAAGTCCTGACAAACTCCGAATGCTATAAGATATGTTCTGCAGTGAGCCCATGGGTGCTAAGGCCCATGGACGAGAGAGGGAGAACTCAGACCAACAGCTAAGGTCCCCAAATCTATACTAAGTTGATATAACGTGGTCCGATTGCATTGACAGCCAGGATGTTTGCTTGGAAGCAGCCATTCATTTAAAGAGTGCGTAACAGCTCACTGGTCGAGCGATTGGGCGTGGATGATACTCGGGCATCAAGTATAGTACCGAAGCTTTGGATTTAACACGTCAAGTGTTATCTGGTAGGGGAGCATTCTAACTGCGTTGAAGGAGTTGCGTAAGCGCTACTGGAGCGGTTAGAAAAGCAAATGTAGGCATAAGTAACGATAAAATAGGCGAGAAACCTATTCGCCAATAGTCTAAGGTTTCCTGAACAACGATAATCGGTTCAGGGTTAGTCGGGTCCTAAGGTGAAGCCGAACGGCGTAATCGATGGACAACAGGTTAATATTCCTGTACTAACACCACTGCGATGGAGTGACGAAAAAACGTAAATGCGGCGCACGGACGGAAGTGTGCGTTTAAGCCCGTAGGGTTACTTTTGGTAGGTAAATCCGCCGAGAGTCTGAAAGGTGAAAGTACCTCAAGCCGCCAGGTGAGAGGATAAGCATCCAAGTATGTTTCCGAGAAAAACTCCTAAGCTTCAGGTGAGTGTTACCCGTACCGCAAACCGACACAGGTAGACAAGTAGAATATACTAAGGCGCTCGAGTGATCCGTGGCTAAGGAACTAGGCAAATTAACCCCGTAACTTCGGGATAAGGGGTGCTCAGAGCAATCTGAGCCGCAGAGAAATGGCGGTGGCGACTGTTTAACAAAAACACAGGGCTTTGCAAAAACGAAAGTTGAAGTATAAGGCCTGACACCTGCCCGGTGCTGGAAGGTTAAGAGGAGAGGTCAGGAGCAATCCAAAGCTTTGAATCGAAGCCCCAGTAAACGGCGGCCGTAACTATAACGGTCCTAAGGTAGCGAAATTCCTTGTCGGGTAAGTTCCGACCTGCACGAATGGTGTAACGATCTCCGCTCTGTCTCAGCCACGAGCTCGGTGAAATTGTGGTATCAGTGAAGACGCTGATTACCCGCAACGGGACGGAAAGACCCCATGCACCTTTACTATAGCTTAACATTGATTTCGGGTAAGTGATGTGTAGAATAGGTGGGAGACTTTGAAGTGGTGGCGCTAGCCATCATGGAGTCGAAATGTGAAATACCACCCTTTACTTACTAGAAGTCTAACTCCCAACGGGAGGACATTGTTTGGTGGGTAGTTTGACTGGGGTGGTCGCCTCCGAAAGGGTATCGGAGGCTTTCAAAGGTTCGCTCAGTACGCTTGGTAACCGTACGTAGAGTGCAATAGCATAAGCGAGCTTGACTGTGAGGCCGACAAGCCAAGCAGGTACGAAAGTAGGATATAGTGATCCGGTGGTTCCGCATGGAAGGGCCATCGCTCATAGGATAAAAGGTACGCTGGGGATAACAGGCTGATCCCTCCCAAGAGCTCATATCGACGGGGGGGTTTGGCACCTCGATGTCGGCTCGTCACATCCTGGGGCTGGAGAAGGTCCCAAGGGTTCGGCTGTTCGCCGATTAAAGTGGCACGCGAGCTGGGTTCAGAACGTCGTGAGACAGTTCGGTCCCTATCTGTTGTGGGCGTTAGAAAATTGAGAGGACCTGACTCTAGTACGAGAGGACCGAGTCGGACAAACCGCTAGTGTACCTGTTGTGGCGCCAGCTGCACCGCAGGGTAGCTATGTTTGGATGAGATAAGCGCTGAAAGCATCTAAGTGCGAAACTCACCTCGAGATAAGTTTTCTTTATAAGGATCGTGGAAGACTACCACGTCGATAGGCTACAGATGTATAGGCAGCAATGTCAAAGTCGAGTAGTACTAATTGTCCGTATGCTTTCTTGAAAAAGCCCTGAAGCGTGATTTGATTTATCAAATCTCTGCTTCAGGGTGCTCTTGTGTCTTTTTTCTTTATGTCACTTTATTGACAACACGTTCAACCTTGAACGTTAAACGTGTTACGTTTTATGGCGTCTATAGCGGCGGGGATCACCTCTTCCCATTCCGAACAGAGAAGTTAAGCCCGCCCGCGCAGATGGTACTTGGTCTAAAGCCCGGGAGAGTATGTCGATGCCAATTTTAAAAATCCTCAGCGAAAACTGGGGATTTTTTTTTGCCCTTAACGTTGAACGTTGAAGGTTCTAATCCCAAATCCAAAATCAATAACCGAAAGACTAAAAAACCGATCCAAGATTGAACCGAGAACCCTAGAACCCCAAACACCTTACTCCTTCACAAACAACTCCCGGCCGCAAAAATCACCCGATCGAACTTCCAGTAAATAAATTCCCCGCTCAAAACGCGACACATCTACCAAAAAATCATCCGAACAAACCCTCGAATACAATACTTGCCCACTTAAAGAAATTACCGACACATTAACACGTTCGAGAGCCACTCCTTCACCAACAGAAACATTCAAAACCCCATTCACAGGATTCGGATACAAACGTACAGAACGCCCACCAAAAACTTTTTCCGAGATCGAAACAGTAGACAATTTATTCACCACAACAAGCCCACTATCACCAACCCCAAATACAACATTGCCAGTGTACGACGACATTGAATTAATTGGTTGATCCACCTGGTTGAAACTCCAGGTGCCAGACACGTTCTCAAAAATGAGCCCATATTTACCAAAGGAAGGTCTCGCGCCCGAATAAACAGTTCCATTACCGCTTTCATGCACACACAAAAAATCAGGATAATAAAACGTTGCTGAACCCATATCATCCGCCCATGTCAATCCTCCATCCATTGAACGCAGCAAACCAAATCCTTGTCCAGGACTATCATAACCGGCATACGCTAATGTGTTATTGATCACTGCTACCGACGTTAACGGAGTTCCATCCGGAACATTAGTTGGAATACTGTCCCAATGCAATCCTCCATCTGTTGTTCGGATAACATTACCACTCTTACTCACACCAAGGCCAAAATTATTGTTCAGAAAATCTATATCCACAACTCTATTTGAAGCATCCCAGGTTGGCGAATTAATTTGTGTAGTAGACAAACTACCGTTCGTCATTTTGTCTACCGACTCACCCTGAAAACAGTTAGAGCCTCCAATAAATCCATTTTTATCATCAAAGAAATACAACGCACCAAAAAAACACATGTTACCTGCCGGAACCACCTGCGTCCATGTTGAACCCCCATCAATAGTTTTGTACGCGGCGCCATACGGACCAGCAATCATGTATCCAATTGTTTCACTTACAAAATCCAACTTAAGAATATGCTCACCACCGATCATGAATTTTACGCCGGAGATCTTCACGGATTTCCATGTATAACCACCATCAGTAGATTTTAATAATGTGCTGTCGTTTCCCCCAATGTATCCTACTTTGGATGAAGGAAAGTCAATGCAGTTAAGTTTTTTGTTGGTGCCTGACGGGATCTTAAGCCATGCGGTTTGCGCTGTAACCAACGTAGACAGTATCGTAGAGATGATAAATATGAAATTCTTCATTTTTTAAGAGTTAAAGTTCTCCAGTAAAGTTAAAGTCGTTGCTAGCAAAAGACGTTGTACAATTCCGACTCAGTATTGTATTTTTTGGAATTCACCTGGTGATATGCCGGTTTGCGTTTTGAAAAATTTGCTGAAATGTGCGGGATCATCAAAATTAAGTTCGAATGCTACTTCCTTTGCGAGCATACCCGTTTTAAGAAGCCGACGCGCTTCGAGCACAAGTTGCTGGTAGATAATAGCACTGGCAGAGTTACCAGTACGTGCGTGAACGATTTCATTCAGCGACTTCTCTGTTACTGCAAGTTCCGCCGCGTACTCTTTTACTTTCTTAATGGTTTTGAAATTAATTGTGAGCAAACGCCTGAACTGTGCATAGATCTTTTGATCTCTCGAAACAGCTTCACCCTGAACATAGCTTCTCGAACGCAAGCAATGGATCAGCATTACTGTGAGCAGGCTCATCACAAGTTCATTCTTCAGTGGCAGGTCAGACCGGTAGTTGTTCCATGCCTGTTCCATAGTAACTGCAATTTCTTTTTGTTCTTTCTCTTCGAACTTATAAGAAGGCGGAAAATCTTCGAGACTGTAACAAATGTGATCCAGTAAAAAATTATTTACAAAATGATTTGATTCAAATATGTGGGATTCAAACAATAGCACATATCCGCGCGACTTGAGCTCCCGTTTCACCATGTGGACTTGTCCGGGCGCCACAATGTGAATTGACCCGGGGGTGATAGGAAATTCGGCAAAGTCGATCATATGCGTTCCGCCACCTTTTTCAAAAACAAAAAATTCAAAGTAAGTGTGACGATGTGGCTCACCGAAGTCGTAGTGGGTGAGTTCGCCAAGCGAGTGTATGGTGATAGGTTTAGAAGACTGAGACTCCAGATTATGAATAGGGATCATCTGAAGAGTTTAAACCTTGAAGCTCGAATTCAGAACATAAAACGGAATACTCCTATGGTTTTTTCCCAGTGCCATTACAAGTCGAGCACTTCACCTTACCGGTCTTAGAGCACGTTGAGCAATCAACCTTTCCGCTCGAACATTTTGTGCAGGTCACTTTGCCTGTTTGTCCGCAAATATTACAAGGAAAATAGCCATAGAAATAACCGTATTTGCCTTTGCTGGTATCCCAACCGTAATCATATCTGTATTCCTTGCCTGTACCGCTGCAATAGGTGCATGATTTCTTTGCTGTGCCATTGCATGTGCTGCAAGTTGCCTGTCCGTCACCACCACAAGTACTGCAGCTCACTTTGCCGCTACCTGTGCATGTTGAGCAGTTCTGCGAAGAGCTTCCACCAGTTGTTGTACCACCAGTTGTGGTGCCACCGGTTGTGGTGCCTCCTGTGGTAGTGCCACCAGTTGTTGTACCTGAAGTTGTTGTTCCGGATGTTGTGGTAGATGATGAAGGAGTTGGCTCTTCCTTCTTACATTCCGTAATCAATACTAACACTAACAAAAATGATAATACCTGGAATAGTCTGAATCTTTTCATGCGGTCTATTTAGCAGAACGAATATATGAAATTTTTAAGTATTAATGAATCGTTGGAGCAATAATGAAAGTCAGGACGAAGACGCCAAGAATCGCCACGCTTCTTAGTTCGGACGAAGATGGCATTTCGGTCTTGGCATTTGCTGATCCCAGATCCGAAATCCCAAATAATTAGAATCTTCAATGTTCCCAAAGATTCAGGAACTCAAGCCACCTATAAAACATCCCGGAATTCAGCTGTCTTGTCAAAAACGCTCTTCGCAAACGGACACAACGGAAGTATTTTCAAATCATTTTTCCTGGCAAACAAAACTGCCTGTTCTACCAATTTCTTTCCCGCACCCTGACCTTTGAGTTCCGGACCTACCTCGGTGTGATCAATGATCATCAACTTAGATCCGCCATACACATACGTCATTGTAGCAACAACCTTCCCATCTGCTTCAATGTAAAACTTACCTTTTTTTGAATCGTCGCTGTTTTTTATTTCCATATTTGAATTTACAACTAATAACTACGATAAGATCCCAGGCGCAGGAGGATCTTTCTTCCTGTGATCATCCGGCAAGGGCGTAAACTCTTTATCATCTGTTGGCGGCAACTTTATCCTGCCCTCCTTCCAGTCTTCTTTCGCTTGTTCAATCCTGTCTTTTCTCGACGAAACAAAATTCCACCAGATGTGTCTATGTCCCAGCGGCTCACCTCCCAACACCATAATAGTTAACGACTCAATTGCAACCATAACAGGTTGTTCTTCTTTTTTGAACACAACCATTTGTCCCGGCAAATATTCCACTCCTGAAATTTCTACAACCCCATTTACTATATAGATCGCTCGTTCAGAATAACCCGTTGGCAAAGTAAACCTTGAGTCCTTCTCGAGTCTCACATCCAGATAAAACAACGGAGAATGCGTCTTCACCTCACTTTTTTGTCCAAACGCTTCACCCGCAATCAAACGCCACCATATTCCTTTATCCGTAAATACCGGCAACTGCTCATGATGATAATTGGCAAATGATGGCGCCGTTTCTTCAAATTGTTCAGGCAACGCTACCCACGACTGAATCATCTCCAATCCACCCACAAGTGCAGCGGGATCTTCAAATCTCTCCGAATGCGCAATGCCACTCCCTGCAGTCATCCAATTCACCTCACCTGGTAAAATAATCTGCTCAACACCAAGACTATCACGATGCGTGACCTTACCATTAAAAAGATAACTCACTGTTGAAAGTCCAATATGTGGATGCGGCAAAACATCCATAGAATGATTCACGTTTTTGAGATCATGAACAGGCCCCGCATGATCCATAAAAATAAACGGCCCAACCATTCTCATTTCACGGAAAGGAAGAATGCGTTTCACTTTCATGTTGGGTCCAATGAAGGCTTCACGGGAATGGATGATGATTTCTGGCATAATTCGATTTATAATTTTGGATTTGGAATTTTAGATCACGGTCTTTAAAGTTACGAAAATGAATGTGTTTTGATTTTGCGCTCCGGCGATAGGGATCATGCGACCGCTATTGCTTCATAGTTCCAGTCGCACTACAAATAGCAATCAACGACGTATATCCACATAGAACTTTCAAATGAAGAGCTGTCTCCCGAACTCAACTGGGCGGAAGAAGCACATTTTTGATTAGAACAACTTTGTCAATTCAATTTAAACTGGCATTTTCGGGATACACATTTCTATAAGACACAAACCGACGTTCATTATGATAGCTAGAATCTGGCAATCAATAGGCGATATAGGAAAAGACCACTGCAAAACACCGCACGACACCAAGAGCGTTAGATTCCTCAATTACATCTGCGTTGTTGGTTCAGTGCTCATTCTGCTTTATTCATTGCAATCGTACGCTCAATTTAACTTCAAGTACGGCAGGTTATTTTTATTGGAGCTGAGTTTTGTACCCGTTCTTAGCTCTCTGTTGCTTTTCACCAGTAGGGGATGGTTCAACGTCGCTAAATCGCTTGGAATAATTCTGAACCTGGCTTACCTCTTTCTCCTTTATATCTCAATAGAAATATTTATTGGCGGGCCATACATGATATTGATCACTGCGGTATTGCCTATAATAATTTTCCAGAGCAAATGGGTTTATTCTTCATTTTTCTTATTACACATCATGGTGTTTTTTATTACCAATGAATACATACGCAATAATCCCCCAATCCTTTCAATACCAGAAAGCGAACTGAAATCGGTATATGTCTCATCCATTATCATAATGTTCTTACTGTTGTTTTTCTCTATTCAGTATTTCCTAAGTGCCAACCAGTTCTATGAGAAACTATTGCAGAAAAGCAAAACGGTAATTGAAGACAAGCAAAAAGAAATTTTAGACAGTATTAGCTACGCAAAACGTTTACAGCAAGCTATTTTACCGCCAACTGAATTCATCACAAAGAACTTCTCTGAAAGCTTTATTCTCTACAAACCGAAGGACATTGTTGCAGGTGATTTTTATTGGGCGGAGCAAGCTGGAAATCTATTTTTTATTGCAGCCGCTGATTGTACTGGGCACGGCGTTCCTGGTGCAATGGTCTCGGTAGTATGTTCAAACGCGCTTAACAGAACCGTTAAAGAATTCGGACTTACTGATACTGGAAAAATCCTGAACAAAACACGAGAACTTGTAATTGAAACTTTTGAAAAAAGTAATGAGGAAGTAAAAGACGGTATGGACGTTTCCCTGCTTTGTATCGACAAACAAAACCAAAAAGTGTTCTGGTCTGGCGCCAACAATCCACTTTGGTTTGTTCACAATGGTCAGCTTACAGAAATTACGGCCGACAAGCAACCGGTAGGAAAATCGTTTGACGTGAAACCATTCACCACAAAAGAAATTGAATACAAAACAGGTACCACTTTTTATTTATTCACAGACGGGCTACCGGACCAATTTGGTGGTCCTAAAGGAAAAAAGTTCAAATACAAGCAGTTTGAGGAATTACTGATTTCCATTAACAATCAGGGGTCGCAGCAACAGGCTGACACAATTAATCAGAAATTTGAAGAATGGAAAGGCACACATGAGCAAGTTGACGATGTTTGTGTGATTGGGATAAAAATATAGAATTCGTGTAATTCGCTTTCCATCGTTTGAATACAATAATTAATTTTAACCATGGGACTCGAGCTCCGATCAATGGGAAAACTCAAGCCTGACTTTTTGAAAAGGTTTTTGGAGATTTTTGAGATTGCGGCACGGAATGGTCATTTAGATTCGAATAATGAAAAAAATCATAGTAAAATTTGTTTCGTTTATATCAATCATTTCATTGTCTGCCCTAGTTTTTGGCTGCATCAAAAAGAAAGAGAGTTGTACAGATGGTATTCATAATCAGGGTGAGTTAGCAATTGATTGTGGAGGGCCGTGCAGTGCATGCGCAACATGCGTGGATGGAATTCAAAATCAGGGAGAGAATGGTGTTGATTGTGGCGGACCATGCGTGGGTTGTATTACTTGTAGCGATGGAATAAAAAATGGTGATGAAGTTAGTATTGATTGTGGAGGAAGTAATTGTGCAGCGTGCGCAATAATTTATCCTCCCACTGGTACTTATGGAACCAATGTGTTGTATGGAACTGATACACTACATGCCTCAGGAACTGGTAATTCTTTTAAGGCAACAATTCCAACTGGGAGCTCGTTAAGATTGGAGTTAAGTCTGATAAGTGGCGCAGTGTGGTATTACAGCCAAAACAATGGATGGACTATATCATCTTTTTCAAATAACAAACAGACTTTTGAGGTGTTGAATCCAGGAACATGCGATTTAAATATCACAACTAAACCAGGAAGCGGAATGTGCATGCTTTTGATAAAGTACTTTGAAAATGGCACCGTTGAGACCAGGAGAAAGGTTCTTGTTTTAAGTTAACTATAATAACTTAATACGAGTTTCACCAATCAATTCATTTACCTTGACCACTTATTTACACCGTGAATATTGAAATCCATACCATTAACGACCAGAGAGTAGCAGAAGTTCTTTCGGATGTTGAAGTTGTAAGTGACATTGAAGCGGGCCTCAACTTGTTAGGCGACTTATACTATCAGCATTTTGATAAGGTTGTGATTCACGAGAAGAACATCACGCCACAGTTCTTTAACCTCAAAACTGGATTAGCTGGTGAGCTCCTACAGAAATTCTCTAACTATCGCGTGCGACTCGTTATTGTTGGCGACTTCTCCAAATATGTAAGCAAAAGTCTCAAAGACTTCATTTATGAAAGCAACAAAGGAAAACAAGTAAACTTTGTGCAATCTCTACCGGAAGCAATTCAAGTGCTTTCCAGAAATTGAAAATTTTTCCCAATTCGCCTCCGTCCTTCAGTACTATTCTAGTATAAGTACACCCGACTTTGTAATTTTAGTAAATTGTAAATTCATCCATGAGAAGTTCCATTGTTTTCCTATTGATAATGATATTTAGCATGCTCTGTGCTACCCCTACTTATTCGCAAGACGCTAAAGTCCTTTCGAAAGGCGAAGTCACAGCTCTTTATCGCAAACTGTACGAATCAAGCAAAATTGACTCCATCAAATGGAACGGAAATGTGAGCAGATGCGCTTGCGGTCAACTCCCCAAAGACATTTACGTTAAAGCAGAAAACAGAGTGAATTTCTTTCGCGCAGTATCGGGACTGCGGCCGGTAAAAATTAATGCCAAATTCAATATTGATGCACAGAACGCTGCATTGTTGATCAAAGCAAACAATGAACTAACACACAATCCCACCGCCAACATGAAATGTTACAATAAATCGTCAGCAAACGGCTGTAACAAATCTTGCCTTGGTATGATTCACTTTAAATACTTTGGTGACGAGAGCTTTATAACCCATTTTATTAATGACTATGGCGACAATAACTATTTTGTAGGACACAGGAAATGGATCCTTTATACTAAACTGAAGGAGTTTGGTTATGGAGCAACTAATACAACTGACGCAGTATTGACAGCTGATGGATATATAAGAGATACAGTGAGTGCCCCGGAGTATATGGCCTACCCCTGGGCAGGTTACGTTCCAGTTAATTTAATTTTTCCGAAATGGTCGTTTTCTATTCCCCAAGATAATGCAGTTGACTATCAGCTTGCTACGGTGTCAATGTTTGACAACATGGGACTTCAAATCCAGACTGAGAAACTGAAAGAGTACAAGAATTTTCTTGATCATACATTGGTGTGGACTGCCAAGGGATTATTTACAGATCAGGAGATTAAAAACAGTAAAAATAAATTGGAAGAAAATGGATATCTGAATAAAAAAATCCGTGTGTTGATTCAGAATGTGAAGGTGAACGGGGAGTACAAGAACTTTGAGTATTATGTGGAGCCATTTAAGTTGTAGCCAATGTTATCCTTTGCTCTATTTCTTACTCTTGCTTTTGCTCTAAACAATCAGCATCCTTGATTCAAACGAAGACGGATCTCGGTCTAATATGATGAAATGAATTTCAAAAGAATGGCAATGAGATTTCTGAAGATTATCCTTGGCGTTTTCTCCTTCTTCATAGTCTACTTTCTTCTAGCGCTTGTACTTGCTTACATTCCATCAAACTCCGAATTCAAACCCTGCGAGAAAGATGCTGTTGAAGTCTATATTAAAACCAACGGCGTGCATACCGACATTGTCATGCCGTTGCGTAATGACTTAAAGGACTGGACAACATTAGTTAAACCGACTGATACAAAATCAAAAAACAGTAATTATAATTTCGTCGCTTTTGGATGGGGTGACAAAGGTTTTTACCTCGAAACACCGACGTGGGGCGACCTCAAATTCAAAACTGCATTTAATGCCATGTTCTTTATGGGCAAGTCGGCAATGCATGTGACATTTCATAAAACTTTGAAGGAGGATAAGGCTTGTAAGAGAATTTGCGTGACGCGCGATAGTTACGTTAAACTGATGTCGTACGTAGAAAGTAGTTTTGTTATTGAAAATGGTGCCGTAAAATTGATTGAAGGAGCAGGGTATGGTCAGCATGACCTGTTTTACGATGCAAAGGGAAAGTACAGCATGTTTTATACATGTAACACCTGGGCAAATAATGGACTCAAAACGGCAGGAATGAAAGCATGCTGGTGGACCTTATTTGATAAGGGTATATTTGATAAGTATGACTGATCTGGTATTTCGATATATAGTATTCCTGATGTTGTCGATTGGACTGCCGTCAGATCTGCTTTCGCAACCGGGAAACATCTTCTTCTCTGTTACTGGAGACACCGTTTGCTATTCTGACTATTTTGTTCCAAACGGTTTTGGTGGAATAATTGCTCGCATAAAGCAAAAGGTCAAGGTTGATAGTGTAAAAACATTGTCACATTTTTCGCTCAATTGCCATGCTGTGGGATGTCTTGAAACGCTTAACAAAGACACCGTAAAGAAGTACAATTTTCAGTTTGATGGCATTCGCCTTGATCCATGGAACAATCCGGACTTTGTTATTTCTGTTGAATCGTCAAACACACGCGTAATGGAAGTTCGTACGTCAGGACCAAGGTATATTTACCTTTCAACTGTAGCTGTTGATATTCGTTGTAATGAACAGAAACTGTATTCCAAAGTATTTGACATTTACTTTAAAGGAGATTCAGAAAAGGAAGTTCCGGTGCGCGACATGATTCGTATTCAGGCTTGGCAAAAAAAATCTTCCAAAAAATACTTTATTGACTTGAACGTAAAAGAGAAATACACCTTAATGAAGCCGGGAGATATTGTTGAGGGATATTTTAAGGGTTACCAATACATATTATAAACTCTGACTTTGACAATAAGATGCTCTGATAAAATTGCAACATAAAACAGAACAAATATGAAAACAATGTTTAAGCTCATAACAATTACCCTTGGTGCAGTATTAATTTGTTCATCCTGCAACCAGCCTGAGTGCAAAAATACAAATCCAATTTTCGACAAATATTCGCCGGAATCTAACGAATACAAGAAAGAGCTGGCTAACGTGATTGCAAACATTGATAGGTCCAAATTAACTTTCTGGATTGACTCTTATCTGGATGATAATGTTTCCCAGAGGATATTGGCAAATGTTCAGGGAGAGGGACTGTGCGCAAAGATGGTTTTGATTGTATACAATCCCGAAAGTGGTCTGGAAAACATTATTGCCAATAAGGCTGTGGGGTATCATGGAGCTGAGTTGGAAGATGTACAATTTGAAATTAAACAGGACAGTACGTCGATTGAATTTTTGGTGAAAGAAATTGGTGGGGTGGTAGACTAGGCTGCTCGAAACCACGAAGACGACGACGAGATTCTGGACGAGATCTATGGTCGTAATGCCGGTCCTCGTATTCGTATTAGTACTTTCCAATGCATGATAAAAGATTATAGTATGAAACTCCACCTCGCAACTTTGAATGACGTTCCGGCAATTTGGGAAATTCTCCAGCAAGCAATAGAACAAAGAAGACTTGATGGTAGCGATCAGTGGCAGAATGGGTATCCGAATCCGGAAACGGTTGTCGATGACATAAAATCCGGTTATGGTTACGTTCTGGAGAACGATTCGTTTTTTGTTTCTGGTTTCTTGACTAAAACGCCTAGGATTTCGGTGATTGCATACGCGGCCATCATATTTGGTGTTGAGCCTGCGTACAATGACATTCAAGGCAAATGGCTCACCCATGGAGAGTATGTTGTTATTCACCGGGTAGCAACTTCAAATACAGTGAAAGGGAAGGGGGTAGCTACCAAACTGTTTCAGATGATTGAAGAACTTAGTCGCGAAAGAAAAGTATACAGCATTAAAGTGGATACTAACTTTGACAATGTTCCCATGCTGAAGATCATGGACAGGCTTGGATACACGTATTGCGGCGAAGTGTTTTTCCATGGTGCACCGAGGAAGGCGTTTGAGAAGGTGCTAACAGCTTCAAAGTGATTGGGCGTTTGAGTAAATGAAGCGGATCATCATAAACCACATTGTTATTTGGTTGATCTGTTCAATTGCATATTTTTTTCTTGCCGCAAAGCTTGTCCATTTTATGTTTCCCGATTTTCACGATGTGGGTATTTGGCTGCAGACGGAGTTTGTAGGACTTAATGTAATTCTGGCGGTGGTAACAACGTCGTTTATCCTTTCATTAATCAAACTCCGAAGAAGAGAGAACACTTAGCTGTGCTTTTAACAGGTCGTTTCCTGTTTTGCATCTTCCTGGGTTGTCCAGATAATCTTACTTGATTTAATTCGTTATTTTTAAAAGAGTAAACTACACTTTGTTCGTTTTCCAATGTTGTTGCTAATACTAATTGGTAGTGCTCTGATTCAGGTATGCTCATACATAGCAATTGACCGCACGGAACATAATTGGGCAAAAACACTGGTCCTTTTAGTACTAATCACACTTAATATTTATGTTTTTCCAGGTCTATTTTATCCAACTGTGACAAATGATGGACACGGAGTTTGCGGCATGCCATTTATGGCTGTAAATATTTTATTCTGGTTCATTGCTAATGGGCTTGTGTTATTTACGCATATTGCATACATCGGCTTAAAACATATCAGAAATTCACGGAAATCTCAGCACAAGTGATGTTTGAATTTAATATTGGGAAATGTTTCCTGATACTATTGTTTTTAGTCTTCACTTCCTGTGAACGTGACCCACCTCTTTATGAAATAGACAATCTCAACGGAAACAGGATTGATATTTTCGGTCATGCCGGTATGGGACAGGAGTTCAAGTATCCATTCAATACATATGAATCAATTGAGCCGCTCCTGCGTAGTGGTGCCGATGGCACTGAAATGGATATTCAAATGACGCGTGACAGCGTGCTTGTCCTTTTTCATAATGAAAAGCTGGAGGAACTTACACCTTGTACTACCGGTAGAGTAAATGACAAGAATTGGCCCGATATATGGGGGTGCCACGTTGCTTCTCCAATTTCTTATACGATCAAACTTATCTCATTTGAAGAGTTATTAGATATGCTTGAAAAATCGGGAAAGAACATTCACGACTACACCTTTACATTTGATTGTAAGTTGTACAGGGATCAGAGTGTTGCTGGTTACATGGATGGCTTTGCAAACGCTATTTTGTATAGTGCTAACCGTCATGGTATTTTAGACCGACTGTTCATCGAAAGTCAGGATACTGCATTTCTTACACTTTTGAAATCCAAACAAAATGGTCTACAGTTATTTTATTACCCACCAAACTTCACAAAGGGTCTTGAAATCGCAAAAAGAAAAAGTTTGTTCGGGATTACAATGAACTCTCAGGACATAACAGCTGAACAGATTAAAGAAGCCCATCGTTCTGGAGTGCGTGTGGCACTTTGGGGACTTTCAACCGAACGAGAAAACATTGATGCAGTGAATAAGAGTCCGGATTTTATTCAAACGGATAAGCCTATACATCTTTTGATGTACTTCGACAGACTCATAAAATGAAAATGATCAGTCGTCATTTTCCTCTTCGTTGATTCTGAGTTCGCCTCGTTTTTGGATTTGAGAATAGCGGTTAACCTTTCTTCCTCGACTTCTTACTTTTCTTAGCTGCTGCTTTCATTTCTGCTTTAATAGCTGTAGAATCGACTGGTGCTACAGTAACAGTTGGTGCAGGCGGCGGCGGGGGAGGAGGCAGTTGCGCAACACGTCTTTGTTTTTCTGCGAGGATTTGTCGGTCCAGATCCAGCGACTGTTTTTGATTTGGCGTAAGGTAACCAATGATTGTTTCATGGAACGTGTTATGCGCGGATCTCAGCCCCATGTAAACATCACTTTTCATGAAATCCTGGTTTTTCGAATTGAGTTTGTCGTAACACACCTTTTCGGTTCCACGACGTTCTGTTGCTGCATTCATCCAAACATCCTGTTGTGCTTCGGTGAGACTGAACCTTTCTGTAGCCATGCTAACCTCTTCCTCCACACTTGGTGCCTCGTACACACTTTTGTAGTCGAGGATAGCTGCGTAACGCGCTTTTGGTGAAGCCGCAGCTTCTGGTGAAGTTGGGGAAATTGCTTGCGCAGGTGGGGCGGCTGGCGTGGTTGGTGCTGCCGAAACAGGTGCTGCAGTTGTGCCATTGGCCACCGTAATAGGTTGGATAGTATTCTGAGCTCCAGCAATATGGCAAAACAGAATAGAGGGAATAACTAAGAACTTAAAATGCATGTATGTTATGAATTAAAAACAGGGTTTTGCAAACGGCATGCCAGCGGCAAACCGGGGTGATATTATAGGGGCGTGCACCGATTGGAGTCGAGGTGTGATCAGACTTCAGCTCCTAACTGGTTCTTAAATCAGAACGTGAGGGCAGATTCAAGGTCGCCCAACTTCAAAAAGTACTCGCCAGTAATTTCTTAAATTGAACTACTTAAAGTCTTAAACGTTAAATCGGTAAATTAAATGCTCAACAATCTCAAAGTATTTATTCTGACATTACTTTACGCATCTTGTTCCAATCAACAAGTTTCTGATACGCGTATATATCCATACCTCGACTCCCTACTCAACTCAGACTCCATTCTGGCAATATACTCCCACGGCGACGCCCCGCCTTTCATAACCGACGATGCAATTGAAGAAGACAACTCACCACCGCCACCGTTACGAATAGACAGTATTTATAGATGGACTAACTCTAAAAACAGAATAGACAGTATCCGTTCGCTGTTTCCGCGACTTAAAAAATTTAGCGGCAGCATTGAAATGGTGTGCTGCGGACACCGGGAACTTCTCATAGAAACCAATAAAAAGAGATTCAGATTCTCCTGGAATATTAACACTTCCGACAGCGCCATTATTGCAGATACCGTTCCGTACAAAAGCGACAAAATGATCTTTAATAAAATGTTTGAGTTGCTCGACAGAAAAATAATATCACGGGAAATTGTTACATCAGATACCGTTAATTTTTCTGTTTCAAATTCTTACAACATAGAATATCGGAGAAAAGGTCCAAAAACTAATTATATTCATATACTGAAGTGACCTAATAAAAATATCTTACTAATGACAGCTAAAAACAAAACAGCAGAAACAGAAGTCAACGTGGTTGAATTCATAGTCTCATACGTTGAAAAGGAAGCCAAGCAGCAAGACAGCTTTAAGCTTATTAAGCTAATGAAGGAGTGGTCGGGCTTTGAACCCAAAATGTGGGGACCAACAATAATCGGATTTGGCAGTTATCATTACAAGTATGAGAGCGGACATGAAGGTGATATGCCGCTGATCGGATTTTCTCCGCGGAAAGCAGAGTTCTCTCTTTATGTAACTGTGCCAGGCAAAGAAGATGAAAAACTTCTGGCCAAATTGGGGAAATTCAAAATGGCAAAGGCCTGCATTTACTTTAAGAAATTGGAGGATATCAATATTGATGTATTAGAGAAGATTTGTAAGGCCACGATTAAGTACATGAAAGAAAAAAAGTAAAATAGTGGTTAGTGAATGGTGATTAGGAGTGTGACAATGATTAGGGTTTTAAGAACTGTGCTTCTATTGTTTGGCGCCCTGGCTATGTACTGCTGTGATGACGAGCTAACGCAACAAGAACTTCAGGTGATTCCAAAGAAGAAAGTGGCTAAATACAAAAGCAACATTTCTTATGTAGATGGAAAGTACATTCTCGACACAAGTGCGATCCTGAACAATAATAACCTTACTCAGCTGCTGGGCGAGTTGGAAAAGTCAGTCCTTTCAGAAAAAAAGAAAGTTTCAGAAATTCCTCATTTCATTAAAACGTTTTTGGATAGCGCTACAAGCGGGTTCAGTATAGCTAATCCCGGCGAGGACTGGCAAGTTGGTTGCGTAACTATGACCGAATACAAAGAGAAAAAAGTCATCAATGAAAAAACGGGTGATACAACCATAGTAGTTACTTTCAGCAAACCACTCCCTGGGCGACAGCTCATTTATCTCGGAATAGGAGATATTATTACGCTTCTAACATATGCAACCGGTGGAATTGGTCGGTCCGAGCACGTACTCATAATTAAACACAATGATTCAAAAATAGTAGACTTCTGGTGCGGGCAGGGGGTCTATGACCTTACAGATAAAGCAAAGATTCTAAAACGTCTTAAGGAAAACAGAGAACCTTATCACGATCTAAATAGTGGCTACATTAACTTATAACAAGGGTGTGGTTAAAGTTTATCTTTTATACCTTTTTTCCGTTATTTAATTAACCAATATTCAAAAGCTTACACAGATAGTCATATTACTCATGGGCCATGCAATGTGCGCCCAGGACCTTCTCGTGGATTTCCAGTACTCAGCTACCGGGTCACTAACACCCATTATCCAGCCACGTCCGCTCCTTGATCCAGTAAAGCCCGATTTCAATTCTTATCAATTCACTAAGGGAAAAGTACTGTGCAAGGACTCTGTTTACTTCAGGCACTGGTTCTGGAACAATTGGGGTGAAGACTTGTCCGAAGAAACCCGCACTGTTTCTTGTCGCAATGCCTTTGAGCTCCCGCCCATGTTCCTCAGACTTGAGCATGAATGGGCTGCGAGTCCTGATTTGGCTTATATACATGAGAGTCCAAGCGACTGCAAGCATTGGACCAAAGTAAACAACAGTACCTGGAAGTTTGAATGTCATATTTATGGAATGTGGGGCCGTTCAATTGACCAAACCTGGAAACTGGATGCGAAAGGTAGAATATTTGAAGTGTTACAACATTACAAAAAAGATGAGTTAAAATTAAGATTGCTGGTGTTTTATAATTCGCAGGGAAAAGTAGATCGTATTTCGCAAACCATGTACGATGAAGGATATTATACCGACGATAATCATTCTTTTACAGCGCAGGTACATCAACAGTGGGTTTACGATAAACAGCAGTTGGTGATGATGATCAAGTATAATGGGAAATTAAGGGCCTTTACCAATCAAAATGTAAAGGACTACCGTGAGAGTCTCGCGTCGCGCATTAATATGAATTTCACTTCTAATAGAACTGCATTCGACTCGCTCGACATTCGCGACCTTGTTATTTACAATTATGGAAAGTATGGAGTTGAAACAGTGAATCATTGTCACCAGGTGGTAAGCGACGAGTACCATCCAACATACTATGAAAGGAAGTATACAACAGATAGTCTTTTCTATGATTCAAAGGGTCACGTGATTCGCTATTCTTGTCCAGTAAGCGGGCGAGGGTACACCAATGAAATGCTGATGACTTATGATTCGCTAGGTCGCTTGTCTACTTTAGCCGGCAGATCTACTTATAAGGACAATTGGGAACTTGAAAAAACTGTATTGCAGTGGTATGACTATGGCAAGGATGGACTCATCAGTCACTTTAAGCAGCGCAGGTTCGAAAGGACGTATCAGCGGCCCAGAGAACACTTAGTGCCATTGGGACAGCCGAAGGGGGAGGAGCAACGATGGTACAAGTGGGGGGAAAATAGATGATTTTTAATTTGGGATTGGGATCATGTACTTAAACATTGGGGAAATATAGTTACCTAATGTTATAGGCTCCGTTTCAAAATCCCAAATTCCAAATAAATTTAACGAATAACTAGATGAAGTCATTCACAGCAACACTAGAATATTCACTTTTGGAACGGTCTGGACAAACTTACTTACGAAAAATTGACTTCCCGTTTGAGATTTGGTGATTCAAATCACTATCTTAGATTGATACAATATCTTCTACAATGAAGCAAAAATCACCAGCTCAACTCAAAGACGGAGACAAATGTACAGTCATTGGTGGCACCCATGCCGGCAAGTCCGGAACAGTAACCGATATCAATACAAGTAAGACTGGACATATCACTGTTACAGTTATTCAGAAGAGTGGTGTGCGTTTTAAGACGCTGGGTAAAAATATTTCTGTTGTTAGCGGTAAGAAATAACTGTCCTTGTTGATAGTTCTAAATTTGTTTTCAAATCTTGGACTTGAACGTTAGATTGGATCAAAACTCGAAATTCTAAAGGCCAATCTGAACTTTGAGTCTTTAATAGCTCGTCGTTTACTAAACCTACCAATGCACACTCTATATAAGGTGTTCAATAAAAGTAATCCTTCGAGAACGATTCTACTCGCGGTCTTTCTTCTATTACCCTTTTTCGGTCGTTGCGACTGGAGTCAGGGCGTATACGAAGCACTTGATATGTTGCTCGTTGATTTTGTGATTTACCTCTTGATACATATTATAATTTTTAGCTGCTACATTTATTACCGAAATAAGCTGCTTACTTATACGGTATATGGTCTTGGTGGAATTCATTGTGTTGCTGGTTTAGCTATGCTCCTATATGGATCTATCGTTGCGTTTTTTGGAATCGTATTAATCATAATAGGAGTGATAATTTTTACTATAACTGCAATGTGGAGACCTAAAGGTTCAAAACTATGATCAATTACCACGATAGAATTTTTAAACCTTTCAGCAATTCCGAAAACGGAGAAGTTACATCCGACACTGTTTTCCATTACAAACAAACTGGAGACATAGTCACTTCCGAATACTCAGGCGGTAAAATTCTTAAAGGACATTTAATTGGTCTTGTGGACGAAGCTGGTAACATCGACATGCGCTATCACCAGGTAAACGACAAAGGTGAATTAATGACCGGCGTTTGTAAGTCACGACCAGAAATTATGCCTAATGGAAAAATACGATTGCATGAAACGTGGCAGTGGACCTCCGGTGATCGATCTTCTGGCACTTCGGTTATTGAAGAACAGTAACGAAGACTAATTTGGGATTTTGTATTTAGAATTTAGAATTGTGAGACGTTAGCATCACGGAAATATCCAATTTCTAAAATACAATATCTTAGGCACACAGAGTCCCAAATTCGAAATCCCAAATCAAGAATTGACTAGTACCGAAATATTAAATAAAGAGCAGTAGGAGCTTGAAACCCAATATTAAATGGTGTTGCACTTCCGCTAGTGCTGAAGAAGCCACGACTGGTCACTGTTGACGCAATCTGCATATTAAAGAAGAACTCTGTTCCAATCTGAATGTGTTTTGACAAAGCGTAGTTCAATCCACCTCTGAAAGCTGGTCCAAAAAATGCACGAGTAGTCTCTACCGTATTACCAACTGTTGGAAACGTTTGGCTCAGTCGTGAACTAATTTTGCTATACACTGCACCAAATCCAAGTTCGACTCCCCAGAAAGGAATGAAACGTTCGTTCTGAAGATATTTCTGTTCTACTCCAAGCCTGAATGCAACGTTTACATTTTGAGTTTCAACCTGTGAAACACCATCATTTGTTGCGGATGAGTTTGCGGCAAATCCGGTTCCAAAAACAAAGCCTTTACCAGTCTTGGCATGCGATTTCACATACGAGAACACAAATGGGTTTGTATTGATAGAAGAGTTGCTGTTGAAGCTAATGAATTGCTGCACCAACAAGTTAGCTTGTATACCCAGGTAACGATAGTACTCTTTTCCAGGAGGAACTGAGTCACGGTACTGTGCGCTTAGTGGTTTAGAAAAAATAAATACGCTAAGAAGTAAGAAACAAAAGTGTTTTCTCATATCAATTCACAAACGGATCGCTATACATTGGCGATGTAAGGAAATCATCATCACGAAGCGAATTAAGGAACGCAAGAAGCGCTTGTTTTTCTGCAGAAGAAATATTCAGTCTTCTTACAGTACCATCTGCATTGCGGAATTGAGGATCAAGATTGTTGTTGCCCTTAATCCCGTGGCTATAGTGATCAAGTACTTCTGATAATGTTTTGAAACGGCCGTCATGCATGTATGGTGCAGTGCGTGAAATGTTTTTCAAAGTTGGCACTTTAAATAATCCATGGTCGCCAGGCTTACGTGTAATAGCGCCAAGACCCTGGTCAGCATAAACTTCATCAAGACCAATATTGAACATTTGTTGCGGTGAAACTACAGATCCATATTCGCCTTGATGTGAAGGATCATGGCATGTAGCACAATTGTATTTGTTATGGAACAGGAATTCACCAGCATCAACAACACTTGTAAAAGACGCGGCAGTAACGTTAGATCCCCCAGGTTGAATAAATCGCGGATCTATACGCGGATCTCCCTCCATGAAAGGACGAACGTTTGATTTTAACGGATCAGTATTCAAACAAGCAACAAAACCTTCAAGTGCAAATGCAATGCGATCACGGGTAACAACATCAGATCCAAATGCCTTTTGAAACAATGGAGGATAGTAGCTAATTGAAGCAATCTTCTTTTCTAATGCAGCAAGGTCAGGCATGTTCATCTCATTGTGGTTCACAATTGGATTTAATACCATTTCTGCAGTATTGTTCTGACGCCCATCCCAAAACAATAGGGCAGGAGTTTGATTTTCTTTTGTAGGAATTCCTTGTCCCTGATTTACACCATCAAACGACATATTACGGAATCCAACAATACCTTGAATGGAAGGCGAATTACGTTTTAGTGCAGCGCCATTAAAGCCCGTATTAAATTGAACTTTATCAGCAAAGGCAAACTCCTGTTTATGACAACTGCCGCAGGATACAGCATTGTTGACTGATAAACTAGGATCGTAAAATAAAACACGACCAAGCGTTGCAATCTCATTTTTTACAGAGTGCTTCGCAAAATAGTCAAAGCTCTTTTCTGGTAAAGAAGGAGGACCCGGAGGTGGCGGACCAACAGCTATATTTTCTTCCTTTTGACAAGATGCCAGAAGTGCTGTCAACGCTACTCCAGAAGCGAAAACAATGGATGCAAATTTTGGATTTCTCATGGTACGTGATCTGTATAACGAATTTATGCAAAAATATTGTCCGTGAAACTTAGAATTGTATTGGAATATTTGTTCCGGAATGACGATGTCCTAAACTAGGTTTGATGTTTGAGATTGATCTTTCTGGAAGATTCTCAAACTTTCAACCTTCAACTCTCAGCCCCGTTCAACCTTTAACTTTCAACCCTTGCAGAATAGATTATCATTACATTTAATATTGCCAAAACCACAGCGATGTTAAGAATCTATTTACTCATTTATTGTTGCTGCATATTATCTAATACGAGCGGCCAACAATTAAACATAATTTCCACAAACCCCGCTGCTGAACAGGTAATGAAACGAACTTACAATCCGCAGCTTTATATGCCTTCAGTTGTGATTTCGCATCCCGACTCAATCAGTAAGGGGATTTTTAAAAGGGTAAATGCCGACTCGCTCAAATCTTATCTTGAACAGATGCGCGTTTACATGAACCGGAATACCGGATCAGACACCACAACAATGGTAAAGGGTATTGGCGCCGCACGCAAATGGGCTTTCAGAAAATTCCAGCAATTCAGTAATCAAAATGGAGGACGACTCCTTCCATCGTACCTGCAATTTGATCAAACTATCTGTAATATCAATCGTCACAAAGACATCTTTGCCGTGCTTCCCGGAACAGACACCACTCAACGAGGCATCGTTTTAATAGAAGCTCATTTTGACTCGCGGTGTGCTGATCTCTGTGACACATCGTGCGTAGCCGAAGGAATGGAAGATAATGGCAGCGGCAGCGCTCTGGTACTTGAACTCGCCCGTGTTATGAGTCGCTACGCTTATGCACGTACCCTTGTTTTTGTACTCACTATTTCTGAAGAACAAGGCCTGTACGGAGCCGAAGCATTTGCCAACTATGTATTTCAAAAGAAAATAGATGTACGGGCAGTGCTTAATAACGATGTAATTGGCGGCGTTATCTGCGGAAAAACTGCATCTCCGCCTTCATGCTCCGGTGTTGGTACAATTGACAGTACACACGTAAGACTTTTCTCTTTCGGCGGATTCAGTTCACCACACAAAGGGCTTGCACGTTTCTTAAAATTGGAATACAAAGAAATGATTGCGCCTATGGCAACTGTTCCAATGAGTCTACACGTTATGACCCCTGAAGACCGCACGGGTAGGGGGGGCGATCATATACCATTTCGAAACAAAGGATACACCTCTATGAGATTTACTTCCGCTAATGAATCTGGAGACGCAAACGTTTCAAATCCAAATTATACAGACCGGCAACATACTTCATCTGATGTATTAGGCGTGGATACCGACAACGACCAGGTGATAGACAGTTTTTTTGTGGACTTCAATTATCTGAAGAGAAACGCAATTATTAATGGTAATGGCGCAGGAATGGCTGCTATAGGGCCTCTTACGCCTGATTTCAGCTATACTGTAGACGGTAGTGCGTATGGTGTGGACATTATTCAAAACGCTCAATATGCGAAATATCGTCTCGGATTACGCACGCTCACATACGATTGGGATACAGTATACACTTTCACCGGAACCACTTTTTCTATAAGCCTTCCTACCAATACATACATTGCCAGTGTTGCGGCAGTAGATCAGCTGGGTGTTGAAAGTTTGTTTTCAAGAGAACTTTTGCCAATGGATGTTACTTCAATCCCGGAGCGTCTGGCTGCCCAGCCCCTGTCGTTACTTCAGAATAAACCAAATCCATCTGATGAGTCTACTACCATGTCGGTTCTGGTGAACAAACCATTACAGAATGACAATGCTCTAATTATAGTTACAACACTTGACGGGAAGGAAATAAAGCGATTCCCCCTGAAACTTCACGCGGGTATGAACGAGGTTGAATATTATCATGGGTATCATGCTACGGGTACGTATTTTTATACGCTGTATGTGGGAGGAGTTAAAGTGAGTACGAGAAAAATGCAATTTGCCAATTAAATTTCGAAGACGAAGTACGAGGACGAGAACTATCTCCGTCCTCGTACTCGTACTTCGTACTTCATTGTTACCGTTATGTGTTCTAGCAATTAATGGGAGTATCCAGTTACACTCATATCTCAAAAGGCGAAGCTGTTAACAACGATTTGGTGCAGGAGCTTTACGTTCTGTATGCCAAAAAACTTCTTTCTTACACGCTTCGGAATTTTGGGATTTCTGAGGACGATGCTACCAGCTTAGTTTATAAAACTGTTTATCGCGTATCTGAAGTCTATGACCGCTATTCATTTGCAAATGAGAAAGCGCGGGCAGCTTTTGTTTTCAAAACACATATCAATTTCCTGCGTAATTATTATCGCGACAACAAATCGTTTGAACGGATGAACGCAGAAGTGAAGATCCAGGAATTTGCAGATAAAACTGAAGAATCATCCCCGGAGAGCGCACAACTCAAAGCGCTCCAGGAAATTCTCTTTCCAGCACATTGGGATCCTAAGCTTAGAATTCCACGTGGACAAGTTGTCGCGGCCGCTTCTATAGTGTCACCTAAATACTAGTGACTCCAGCGTAACTGGACTGGCCACAGTTAGGCCGCAAATGTAATCACACTGGCTC
>JADMIO010897305.1_pt1 | contig 90938 bp, 88 predicted proteins | sample 8958161 | NCBI WGS metagenome assembly JADMIO01 (sample SAMN16585339, study PRJNA669376) | soil metagenome | isolation source: Crop rotation soil | place: USA: Cullars Rotation, Alabama | collected 2011
AGGTGAGCCAGTGTGATTACATTTGCGGCCTAACTGTGGCCAGTCCAGTTACGCTGGAGTCACTAGTATTTAGGTGACACTATAGAAGCGGCCGCGACAACTTGTCCACGTGGAATTCTAAGCTTAGGATCCCAATGTGCTGGAAAGAAGGCCAAGCCTGGCGACAAGAAACCCGCCATGCCGATCGCGCAGGCGCTGCTGCGCATGTCGGCCGCCGCCAGGAAGTTCGACCTGAGCAAGGTAAGGATGAGTGACCTGGCGTTCGTCGCCGCCGGCGCCGAGTCGGCCGAGTGACTTCGGCAGCGGTCGTGCCGGCGACCATCATCGCGATCCGTTCATCGGCCGACATCGCCGGCGCGCTCGGGGCGAGCATCGAGCGCGGCGGCCTGCTACTGGATGAAACTCAGTTCAGTGCCGCCTTCTTCGACCCTGGCAGCGGCTTGGCGGACCAGGTGCTGCAGAAGTTCACCAACTACCGCGCGCGTCTCGCCATCGTCGTCGCCGACCCGTCCGCCTACGGCGGCGCGTTCGGTGAGCTCGTCCATGAGCACCGCAACCACCCGGCGGTGCGATTTTTCAACAGCGAACAGCCGGCGCGCCGCTGGCTGGCTTACAACCAGATCGTGAAGTGCTGAAGCCACCGCACGACCGCGCGCCGACGTGAGAGAGCGCCGCCAGCGTTGACGAGTGGCTCTCCTACAGCACCGCGGCATGGGGCACGGCACGCTCGACCCATGCCTCCGGTGCCGCGCGGTCTCGTCTATGTCAGCGATCGGGCGCGCGGCATTCGCCGCGTGCGGATTCGCGGCACGGACAAATCAAGACCGCGCTTCCAGTACTTCGCGGCGTCCGGCCGGCGCATCCGCGATGCGCGTACGCTGGAGCGGATCGCAAAGCTCGCGATACCGCCCGCTTATGAAGATGTATGGATCTGTGCGCACCCGCGTGGTCATCTGCAGGCCACGGGTCGCGACGCGCGCGGTCGCAAGCAGTATCGCTATCACCCGGATTGGCGCAGTGCGCGCGACGATCACAAGCACGGACGCATGCGCGACTTCGGCAAGGCTCTGTCGAGATTGCGCGCCGCCGTGCGTCGCGACTTGGCACGTCCTGGCCTGTCGCGGGAAAAGGTGCTGGCTCTGGTGGTCAGACTTCTCGACACCACCCAGGTACGTGTCGGAAATGCCGAGTACGCACGGGACAACGGCAGCTTCGGCCTCACCACTCTGCGCGATCGTCACGCGCGCTTCCCCGCCCGCGGCAAGGCCCTGCTCCACTTCCGCGGCAAGGGCGGCACCGAGCACGACGTGCTGGTGGACGACGCACGGCTCGCGCGACTCGTGCGACGCTGCCAGGAGCTCCCGGGCCAGAAATTGTTCCAGTACGTGGACGAACGAGGCGGACACCGGGCCATCGATTCCGGCCAGGTCAATGACTATCTACGCGAGCGCATGGGCGGAGAGTTTACCGCCAAGGATTTCCGCACCTGGCATGCGACGCTGCATGCGCTGACCCTGCTGAGCAAGACGCAGCTGCCGGAGCGGCGCAGCGCGGCGGCACTGCGCCGCTGCATGAACACGGTGGTCAAGGAAGTGGCTTCCGGCCTGCGGAACACCCCCGCCGTGTGTCGCAAGTCGTACATCAATCCCGCGGTGTTCATCGCCTGGCAGAACGGTACGCTGCGCCGGCACGCCGCGAAGGGCAGCGTGGCGCAGGCGTTGCAGGCGGTGCTGCGCGACGCGCGTTCATGACGTTCGTCATCGCACGGCTTTAAACCTTTGCGACGATTCACCACTCGTCGCAGCCGGTCACGCCCCGGCGCAACCTTGCGATGCAGATTGCAACCGATTTACCCGGTCGCGCGTCTATATCAGCGTACCGATTGACACGTTTCAGACTCGCCCCTCACGCCGGCAAGCGATGAGTCAGGCACGCGATATCGGCTTGTTTTTCCGCACTATTACCGGAGGATCAGCCATGACTCGCTCGAATTCCGTCTTCGTGTTGCGCCGCGCTTACGAACATCTCGTGGCGGGCGTCGGGGCCATCGCGCTCACCGCCCTGGTGCTCGTCAGCGTGGAAACCCACGCCGCCACGCAGCGGTTGGTCACACCCAGCGTCAGCATCCTGGTGCCCACCGTGACCATCGAACCGGTGGACGACGCGACCACGCAGAGCGTCGGCGAATGAACCGCAGTGTGCAGGGCACGGATGCCCGGGCTTCGGGTTTCAGGACGGCGGCGTCAGCCACCTGAAACTCGAAGCGCCGCGCCTCAACGATAGAGGAGTATGTCGGCGCGCTCTTCGACCCACGCGGCCTCGTCCTGGGCCGCGAGCTTATCCAGATCCGCTGGCACGGCGGACGGGTCATCCACCCACTCCCGCAAAAGCTCACTGCCATTGATGAGATCGATGGCCAGGCGAGACTTCTCGTACTCGTAATGAAAGTCGCGCCACAGCGGATATTCGCCGCGCAGCCGGCGTATGCATTTAAACGCCCCGGCGACCAGCCGCCACGGCCGGAATTCGCCGTGCGCATACGCGCCGTCATCCACGTGGATCTGGAAGCCGGCACACAGCTTGCCGGCGTGCTTCTGGAACGTCGGCTCGAACCAGCACGGTCGCAGCCGACAACCCTTGAGCCACCCCGGCATCAGCCGGTTCATCATCGTCAGCAGCGAGCGTGGCTCGAGGCCCGGCGCGCCTAACATCTCCAGCGGTCGCGTGGTGCCTCGGCCTTCCGAGAGCGTGGTCCCTTCGAGCATTACGGTTCCCGCGTAGGCTCGCGCCATCGAAAGATTGGCCGCGTTCGGGCTGGGATTCACCCAGGCACGATCGCCCAGCGGCCAGCCGAATCCGGGGGCCTGCTCCGGATTCCAGCCACGCATGGGAATGACGCGATAGTCCACCGCCAGGCGGTAATAGCTGATGAACCAGATTCCCAGCTCGCCCAGCGTCAGGCCATGGCGCATCGGGATCGGCCCGGCGCCCACGAAGCTTTCCCAGCCCTCGCGCAACTTCAGGCCTTCGACGACGCGCCCGGCGGGATTGGGCCGGTCGAGCACCCAGACTGTCTTGCCATGCCGGGCTGCTGCCTCGAGCACATATAAAAGAGTGGTGATGAAGGTGTAGATCCGGCAGCCGACGTCCTGCAGGTCCACCAGCAGCACGTCGAAGTGGTCCATCATTTCGTCGCTCGGCCGCCGCACTTCACCGTACAGGCTGAATACCGGGATGCCGTGCACCGGGTCCCGGAAATCCGGCGACTCCACCATGTTGTCCTGCTTGTCGCCGCGCAGTCCGTGCTGCGGGCCGAAGGCCGCCGTGATGTCGAGGCCGCGGATGGCGCGAAGCGCATCCAGCGAGTGCTCGAACTCGGTGGTCATCGAGGCCGGGTGCGCGAGCAAGGCCACCCGCCGACCCTGGAGCTCGCCCTGCAGTTTCACGTCGCCCAGCAGGCGATCGATTCCGAACTGGATCACGCGTGCCCCTCAGAGAACATCGAGAACGAAGCTGTCGGGATGGTGGAAATCGGGCTTCTCCCCGGAATGATGCAAGGCCCAGTATGACAGCCCCCCATGCCGATCCTCGATGACCGCCGTCACGCCGAGGCGGACCGTGCCGCCCGGCGACTGCATGAGCCAGTGGATATCCACCGTGGCGCTCACTCGCAACAGATCGGCGTTGGCATGGACCGCGAACCTCGGCGCGATCCCGCGGCTGTGCTTTTGCATGTCGGACCGATACGCACTGAAACGGTAGGCCGCCCACTCCCCCGAAGGGGAGAAGTTGTATTCGACGTATCCGGTAGCCGCCTGGCGCCCGACGAATGCCTCGAAACAAGTGTGCCGCCACAGCTCGTCGGCGGGCTGGGGTGAACGTGGCTCCGGCAGCAGAATCTCCCCCAGTTCGCCGGTGAGCAGGTAGTCGAGCAGCAGGTAGCCGCCGTCGCGACCGGCACGAACCCTGATTTCGCCCACCGGTGATGGCGGCGACGCAGGATGCGGCATCAGAGCGTGGCTGGTGACTGAAGGATCGGCGGCCATTGGCGCACAAGCATACCGCCTGGCGACCGTCCCGCACCGCCTCAATGTGCGTCGTTGAGGGCGTCGAGGAAGCGGCGCAGGTCCGCGCGCTCCGCGGTAGTTAGTGGCGCGCGCCGCAGGCGCGGGTCGGCATCCGGCTGCAGAGCGAGCCGCTCGTAGTGATCGAGCACCGCGTCGAGCGTGGCAAACCGCCCGTCGTGCATGAAGGGCGCGGTGGCTGCCAGGTTGCGCAAGGTCGGCACCCGCACCTTCTCGCCCGTGCCGGTATCGGCGAAGACCGGCGTCGCGCGCGGATGGCTGGCGTCCACCCAGGGTCCCGCGAAGTTGATGCCGGAGTGACACGCCGAGCAGCCGCTGCGCCCCGAGAAGAACAGACTCATGCCGCGCTTCTGCGATTCGTCCAGCGCCCCGTGATCGCCGGAAAACACGTAGTGGTCGAAGGGCGATCCGCCGGCGATCAAGGTGCGCTCGAACGCGGCAATGGCGCGGATCAGGTTGTCCATCGAGACGGGGCGCGACTCGCCCGGAAAGGCGGCGGCAAAGCCGGTGGCCAACTGCTCGTCCTGGGCCAGACGCTCTTCGAGCGCGCTTTCGCGGCCGAGCAAACCGAGTTCGATCGGGTGGGCATTGAACAGCGGTCCGCGCATCTGTTGTTCGAGCGTCACCACGGCGGGAGCCTTCCATCCCAGCGATGCGTTGTACGCCGCGTTCAACAGCGTCGGCGCATTCAGGGACATGGCATCACCGAGAGCACCCCGCGACACCGCGAGTCCATCCGTGAAGGCGCGGCCCGCGGAGTGGCAGCTCTGGCAGGCGTACTGGCCGGTGACCGAGAGCCGTGGATCGGCAAACAGCCGGGCGCCCAGCGCCACCTTGGCGGCGGTCATCGGATTGTCTGCGGGCACTGCAGGTCGCGGGAATCCGGGTGGCAGGTGCCACGCGAAATCATCGCCCGCAGGAAATGCCGCGGCCGCCGTGCCCAGCAGCACGGCGGCCAGGGTATGACTCCACGCGCGCGCGCCGAAATGCATTCACCTCACCAGGCGGCGCCGGCGCCCTCGCGCGTGAGGCTCGCGGTCTGGCTGGCGATCGTGCTGCGCTCATTGACCCAGGAAGCGAACGCCTCGAGCGCTGCGCCGTCCACGTCTCCGCTATTTCCGCGATGCTCGCCCAACCAGGCCTGCATGCCTGCGAGCAACTGGGCCGCGAGCTTGCGATTGCTGGAGAACAACGTGAGGTAGGCCTGCTTCGCCTCCCCCAGGCGGTTCAGCCCGAGGTACGCATGGCCGCGATACTCGATCGCCTCGGCATAGTCGGGCTTGAGCGCCAGCGCGCGGTCGTACGCAGTCAGCGCCACCTCGAAGTGGCCGAGCTTGCGGTTGGTGTAACCCACGTAATTCCAGGCCTGGTACATGGCCGGGTTCAGCTCGGTCGCGCGCGTGAACTTCTTCAATGCGCCGGCGTAGCTGCTGCGCGCCTTGTCGTTGGCCTTCTGCTGCTTCTTCGGATCGGTTTGCCGCGCCGCGTCAGTCGACTGCTCGTCGGCCTTCTCCACCGCGTGAACACCGGAGTTGTAGACGGTGAGCGCCTGCTCCTCGGGCGTCGCCCGCGGTGTGTCGTTGGACATGCCGCCCATCGACGGCATCGAGCCGCCGCCCGCCCCGAAAGTGGTACCGGCGGCCGCGAGAAGAATCGTCACGCAGAGTGGTTTGAATGAAGCGCGCATGGGGAGCTCCCTGGGTTGGTGTGGGTCGCCGAGGTGAGTACCTGGCGCGATGGAGGTGGTTCCTGCCGACCCGACGGCTTCGCATAATGCACGCAAGGAGAACCCCATGAAAACACTGTTTCTGAGCTTCCTGCTGATCTTGGCGCTGCCGAGCCTGGCCGCCGATCCCAACATCGAACAGGCGGTCGCCAACCCGGAGCGCACCGCGGCAGACCGGGAACGCGACGCGCGCGACAAGCCGGCCGAGGTCATGGCCTTCGCGGGCGTCAAGCCGGGCATGGTGGTGGCCGACATCTTCTCGGCCGGTGGCTATTACACGGAGTTGTTAGCCGCTGCGGTTGGCCCCTCGGGCAAGGTCCTGGCCATCAACAATGTGCCCTATGCCACCTACGCCAAGGACGGCATCGCCGCGCGCTACAAGGACGGCCGGCTGAAAAATGTGGAGCAGCATCTGGTGGAAGCCAGCTACATGAACCTCCCGCCGAAGAGCGTGGATCTCGCGGTGATCGTGATGGCCTACCACGACACCTGGTGGATCGACGAAAAGGAGGGCTGGCCGGAAATCAACACCGATGGCTTCCTTGCTTCGGTCAAGCGCATGCTGAAGCCGGGCGGCAAACTGCTCATCGTCGATCACAACGCGGCCGCGGGCACGGGCAAGGAAATGGCCAGCAAGTTGCATCGCCTCAACGAGGACTGGGCGAAGAAGAGCATCGTGGCGCACGGCTTCGTGTTCGAGAAATCGTACGACGGCCTGCGCAATCCCAACGACCAGTTAGACAAGATGGTCTATGACCCCGCGGTCAAGGGGAAGACCGACCGCTACGTGCACCTGTACCGCGTGAAATAGCCGCCGCCATGAAAATGACGACCGCCACGTTGAGCGTGTGGCTGTGCTGCGCGGCATGGACGGCGCAGGCCGCGGATGGGTGGTCGCGCCCGGGACGTCGCGACGCTGACGAGGCTGACGAACGACTGGGACCAGGCCATCGTCCGCAAGGACCCGGTGGCCATCGCGGGCAACATGGCCGAGGACTTTCGCCAGATCGACGGCTACGGCAACCTCGAGACCAAGCAATCGTTCGTGGCCGGCATCGTCGACCCGAAGCTCACCATCAATCCGTACACGGTAGAGGAATTCGACGTGCGATTGTACGGCGACACCGCCCTGCTCTCCGGCCGCACGCACATGAGCGGCATGTACGATGGCAAGGCCTTCGAGTCGAACTATCGCTACATCGACATCTACGTGCGACGTGGTGGCAGCTGGAAGATCGTCAGCGTGCAGGTCACGAAGTTTCCGCCGGCGAAGCCCGCCGGCTGACTACTTCGGCAGGTCGGCGCGCGCCGCCGCCACGTCGGCGGCGCTGACCGGCGAGCCGCCGCCGCCGAACTTCGCACGGATGAAGCTGAGGATCTCGGCCAGGTCCGCGTCCGGCAGTTGCCGGAATTCGGGCATGACGTTGCTGTTCGCGCTGTCCTTGCGCTCGGCGCTGCCGAAGCCCCCGGTCATGACGAACAGGGCCAGCGCCTTCGGGTCGCCCTTCACCCAGCTGCCCCCGGTGATGGCAGGTTGCATGTCGGGCACGCCATAACCGTCGGACTGGTGACACGGAAGGCAGTGGCGTGCATACAGGCGCTCGCCGGGCGAGCGGGTATCGGGCTTCACCGCCGGGCTGACCGGCGTCGCCGCCGTGGCAGGCGGCGCCTCACCCCCCGCGCTGGCGCCGGCGGCGGCTAACAACATCAGCGACAGCAGCGTGGCTGACCGACGCATCACGGCTCAAGGCTTCCGGTAGGAAATCCGCCAGATGCGGCCCTTCTGCGAGTCCGCGACGTACAACGAACCATCCGGCCCGACCGCCAGGCCCACGGGTCGATAGCGCGCATTGCGCGGATTGTTGTCGCCCAGGTCGCCGGCGAAGCCGTCGGCGAACACCTGGTAGTCGCCGGCGGGCTTGCCGTCCTTCATCGGCTGGAACACCACTTTGTAGCCGGCCTGCGGCTCGGGCGCGCGGTTCCAGCTGCCATGGAACGCGATGAAGGCGCCGCCCTGGTATTGCGCCGGGAAATTCTTGCCCGAATAGAACAGCAGGTCGTTGGGAGCCCAATGCGCCGGGAAGGCCACCAGCGGGTTCGGATACTTGCCGGCGGGCGGTTCCTTCTGCGCGTCGCCGCCATACTCGGGCGCGATGACGCGCTTGCCGAGCTTGGTGTCGAAAAACGTGTACGGCCAGCCGTAATTGCCCCCGTCACTGATGCGGTGGAATTCCTCGGCCTGGCGCGTGGCGTTGTCCTGCGCGTTGTAGAGCGCGGGGAACAGGGTGTCGATGGAGTCGCGACCATGGATCACGGCGAACAGCGCGTGTTGCGCGTCGTTGTATTCGATCGCCACGGCATTGCGCATGCCCGTGGCGAACCGGCGCCCGTCGCCCGGCGTCTGGTTCAGCTTGTTGCCGTCGAACACCCAGACACCGCCGTATTTCTCGAGGATGGGACAGGGATCCTGCCCCAGCGAGCCTTCCTGCCGATCCTTCTGCTGGCACGAGTTCGAAGGCGCGCCCACGTTGACGTACAGCGTGCCCTGGGGATCGAGCGCGAAGGTCTTGTCAGCGTGCTGGCGTTCCTTGGGGAAGCCGGCCACCACGGTCTCGCGCGCACCCTTCGGCGCAAGCTCGCCTTTCTGGAGAGGATAACGATAGACACCGACGTCGTCCGACACGTACAGCCAGTTCTTGTAGAGGCGCACCTCGGTGCCCTGCACGTCGCCGAACGGCACCGTCTCGTCGACCTTGCCGTCGTGATCCTTGTCGCGCATCGCCACCAGGCCGCTGTGGCTGGCGAGATAGATGTCGCCGTTGGGCGCGATCACCAGGTGACGGCCGGCGCCCAGGCCCTCCTGCACCACCGTGGCGGTGAAACCCGGCGGCAGCGTCAGGCCGTCGTTGTCGGCGGCCCCGGCCCTCCCGGCCATGGCACCCGCGGCCATGGCGAGCGACAGACTAACTACTCGGACGAAAGTCGTGGTGCGCATGAAAGGATCCCTCGTGAATGATGGCGCCGCGCCCTCGCGGCAGGCCGCGGCGCCCGGCGCCCCCGCGCCGGCGTCGACCGGAAGCGGCCATGGGGGTGAGATAGTGCTGGTGATCGCGCGGCAGTGCAACGGCGACGCGCGGGGCGGCTCTTTCCGTGGGTTGCGTCCGGCCGCCAGCGTCCGCGTCACAATTCCTGGCGTCGCATCAGATACGTCCGACGATGTCTCCGTTACATATGTGCAAATCCGCCCGCGGTAACCCGTTGTACTCGCCAAGGACGCACCTTCCGGGCACTATGCGGCACCCGTCGGCGGCCGCCTGTCCAACTAACAGCAAGGTATTCCTCGAATGGCCCTGGTCGATCCCGTCATTGAACGCGTGCTCGCCGAGTTCGAGCGCCGCGCCGAAGAAGAACAACGCCGCACTCTCGCTCCGGGCGCCCCCGGGACCAACCTCGACGACCTGCTGCTCTCGGTGGGACGCGAGGCCGGCACGCTTCTCTATCTACTCGCCAGCGGCGCACAGTCGCGCCGCATCCTCGAGCTCGGCACCTCGTACGGCTACTCCACCGTGTGGCTGGCGGCCGCGGCGCGCGCCACCGGCGGCAAGGTCATGTCCCTGGAGCTGCGCGATTTCAAGATCGAGCACGCGCGCCAGGCGCTGACGCGCGCCGGACTGTCGACGCGCGTCGAGTTCCACGCCGGCGACTGCCTCGAGACCCTGAAGAAGCTGCCGGGGCCGTTCGACTTCGTGCTGCTCGACGTGTGGAAGGACCTGTACCTGCCGTGCTTCGAGCTGATCCATCCCAAGCTCGCGCCCGGCGCCATCATCGCCGCCGACAACATGCTGTTGCCGGAAGTGGTGCGACCGCAGGCCGAGGCCTACCGCGCGCGCGTACGCGCGGCCGGCGACCTCGACTCGGTGCTGCTCGACATCGGCAACGGCGTGGAGATCTCCCGCAAGCGCTGAGGCGCGGTCATGCCGCGAACGAGCGCGCCACCAGCGTCACGAAGTACCCGTAGAACAACGCCATGCCGACCAGCGCCAGCCGGCGCCACGGCGGCGGCCGCAGTGCCTCGGGCAGCACGCGCGTGTTGAGGTACAGCAGGTGCAGCGAGGCGATCACGAAGATCACGCCGGCGATGTTGGCGCCGAGCTGCAGCAGCACCACCGGCTGCGCCATCTGCAACGCGATGATTCCCCACACCACCACGACCGCCAGCACGCTGTAGTACACGGCCCGCACGTCGCCGCCGCGCCAGCCGCGCACCCGCGCGCTGCCCGTCCAGAGGATGTCCGTGACCGAGCGCGTCATGCCCTCGACGCAGTCGAGCTGGGTCTTGAACAGGATCCACGCGCCCAGCGCCGCCACCAGCACGCCCAGCCACGCGGCCGACGTGGCGCCCATGGTGTCGGCCAGCACCGCGCTGATGGCCAGGCCCTTGATGTCGGTGCCATTGGCCACGAAAGTCACGTACAGCAGCGCCGGCAGCATCATGCCGAGCAACGCGCCTATGAAGAAGATTCCCCACTGGTCGACACGCACGATGCGCCACCAGCCGCGCCAGCGGCTCAAGTTGGCCGCGTCCGCTTCGAACATGAAGCCGGTGCCGGCCAGCCGGCTGCGCTCACCGCCCACCGCGCCGCCGATGTGGCCCACGCGCGCGCCCATGCCGTAGCCCTTGTCGCGCGCCCAGTTGGACAGGGTGATGTTGAGCACGCCGCCACCGCCCGAATAGCCCACCAGCGCCCCTAGCAGCAGGATGTCGAGATCGTCGGGCAGGAAGCTGAATTTGCCGTGGGCCGCGTCGAAGCCGACGAAGCCCACCAGTGCCGCGCTCCAGGTGCTCGCGGGGACGAAGATGAGGCCGAGCACGACGAAGCCACCGAGGATGCAGGTGACCAGCACCCAGTTGAGCAGCTCCAGCGTCCGTGCGATGCGTTTTCCGAGCAGCAGCACGCCCACGCAGGCGAGAAACGTGGCGATGCCGATCAGGTAGATAGTATTCGAGTCGGCCGGCGGCGTGGCCAGGCGCCCGAGGAACACGAAGAAGATCGCGCCGGCGGCGGTCGCGGCCCAGGCGGGCCAGCCGATCTGCAGGAAATACAGCACGGCGTAGAACCACGCCCAGAACCTCTTGCCGGGCCGCGTGCGCATGAATCCCGTGACCACGGGCTCACCCGTCGCCACCGTGTAGCGCATGAGCTCGGTGTTGAACACCGTCTGGAAGAACACGGCAACCAGCGTCACCCACAGCAGCGACAGTCCGTGCTTGACGAAGGTGGCGGGACCCAGCAGGAACTCGCCGCTGCCGATGGACACACCCAGCACGATGACCCCCGGTCCGCACACGCCGATCCATTGCAGGCCGCGCGGCATCGGAGGCTCGGGCAGATCCGCGCGTGTCCATGGCGCCAGGTCGCGTCGCTCCGGCATTTCCGCTGACTCCCCCATGTCACCGCTCCTGGCTTGTCGTTGTTGGCTACACTCGCGGGCATGAAGACTAACGCCTTCCGCGCTCTCGTCGCACTGGGGTTCGCATCCGGCGCCTGCGCCGCGCCGGCCATGCAAAATGTGTACGCGCGTACCGGCATCACGCTCGACGGAAAGTGGCACGTCATCGTCGATCCGTACGAGAACGGCGCCTACAACTACCGCCGCGAGCCGCTCGACGCGTCGCCGAACCCGAGCTCCGGCTATTTCCTCGACCGCCGGGCCGCCGACCGCACCGAGCTCGTGGAATACGATTTCGACGCCAGCCCCACCCTCATGGTGCCCGGCGACTGGAACTCGCAGCAGGAGAAGCTCTTTTGGTACGAGGGAACGGTCTGGTACCGCACGCGCTTCGACCATTCGCCCGCGCCCGGCATGCAGCGCCAGTTCCTGCACTTCGGCGCGGCTAACTACCAGGCCGATGTATACCTCAACGGCGCGAAGCTCGGCCGGCATGTCGGCGGCTTCACGCCCTTCGAGTTCGAGGTCACCGGCAAGCTCAAGCCGACCGGCAACTCGCTGGTGGTCAAGGTGGACAACACCCGGCATGCCGACGCCGTACCCACGGTGAACACCGACTGGTGGAACTACGGCGGCCTGACGCGCGACGTCACACTGGTCGAGACGCCGCGCATCCTGGTGCGCGACTACCAGGTGCAGCTGGCGCCGGCGCGCGCCGCGGCCGCCACGCGCGTCGCCGTGTCCGTGCAGCTCGACGGCGCCTCCGCGCCCACGCCGGTGACGGTGGAGATACCGGAAGCCGGCTTGCGCGCGACGCTGACCACCGACGCCGCCGGCAGCGGGCGCACCGAGATCCCGGCGCGCAATCTCTCCGCGTGGTCGCCCCAACAGCCGAAGCTCTACGAAGTGCGCATCAGCAGCGGCCAGGATCGTGTCGTCGACCGCGTCGGATTCCGGCGCATCGAAGTGCGCGGCGACCAGGTGCTGCTCAACGGGCGACCGGTGTTCCTGCGCGGCATCTCGCTGCACGAAGAGAATCCGCTGCGCGGCGGCCGCGCCTACTCGGAGGAAGACGCGCGCCTGCTGCTCGGTTGGGCCAAGGAGCTCGGCTGCAATTTCGTGCGCCTGGCGCACTACCCGCACAACGAGCACATGGCGCGCGTGGCCGACGAGCTGGGTCTCATGCTGTGGGAAGAGACGCCGGTGTACTGGACCATCGCGTGGACCAACCCCGACACGCTGGCCAACGCCACCAACCAGCTCACCGAGCTCATCACCCGTGACCGCAACCGGGCGAGCGTCATCGTCTGGTCGGTGGCCAATGAAACGCCCGTGAGCGAACCGCGCACGCGCTTCCTGCGCTCGCTGGTGGACACGGCGCGCCGGCTGGATGCCACGCGCCTGGTGTCGGCCGCGATGGAAGTGCACGTCGATCCCGCCGACAACGATCACCGCATCGTCGACGATCCCTTCGGTGCCTACACCGATCTGCTGAGCTTCAACCAGTACATCGGCTGGTACGACGGCCTGCCGCAGAAGCTCGACCGGATCCGCTGGACGTTTGCGTACGACAAGCCCGTGATGATCAGCGAGTTCGGCGCGGATGCCCTGCAGGGCATGCACGGCGATGCGCTCACGCGCTTCAGCGAGGAATACCAGGAAGACCTGTACCGGCGCACGCTGGGCATGCTGTCGCGCATCCCGCAATGGCGCGGCACCACGCCGTGGATCCTGGTGGACTTCCGTTCGCCGCGGCGGCCGCTGCCGGTGATCCAGGATGGCTGGAACCGCAAGGGGCTGATCGGCGAGAACGGCGTCAAGAAGAAGGCGTTCTACGTGTTGCGGGACTTCTATCTCCGGGACGCGGACGCGCACTCGGGCAGCCGATGATCGAGCTGCAGGGGCTCACGCGCCGCTACCGCGAGTTCACCGCCGTCAAACCCCCTGGACCTCACGGTGGCGCGCGGCGAGATGTTCGGGTTCCTCGGTCCCAACGGCGCCGGCAAGACCACCACCATCCGCATGCTCATGGGGATCCTGGTGCCGACGTGCAGCGCCACGTAGGCTATCTACCCGACAACCCGATGGGCCTGGCGGGACTCTACATCTACGCGGTCGTCACCCCGCACCGATGCAGCGCGTGATCTTCATGGTACTGTCGCTGCTGCTGTCGTTCGCGCTGTGGCAGAAGGCCCGCGACCGCGTTCCCTATCTACTCGACGCCGACGTGGCGCCGCCGCCGCGGTCTCTACCTCCGACGGACTGATCGCCGCGATGCCGTTCTTCGTGGTCCAGGCGATAGTCGTCGCCATCGGGGGCACCTCGGGCGCCACGCTGCTGGTGGCCTTCGCGGCTGCCGGCGCTGGCCAGCAGCGCAATTTTTGCCTGCCTCCACCCGCCGATTGCCATGCTGCCGGTGTTCTGCCTAGGCGTCGTGGCGGCGCTGACCTACGCGCGCACCCGCAGCCTGCTCGGGCCCATGCTGGCGCACGCCGCCTACAACGCCGGCATCATTGCCATCCAGGTGTTCCTGCATTGGTCGCACGCTGTCCGCCCACGTCCGACGTCCGCGATCGGCGACCTCCAAGTCGTTGTTTGTAGTTAGGCCGGCGGGAACCGTCGCCGCGTGCTACCGCCCGCCGCGCGAACTGTCGGCGATGCGCGACCGCGGAACTTCGAATTCCATGTTTTGGGGCGCGAGTTGCGCGGAATCACGATGGCACGTGGATTGCAATCTCCCATGCGTGGGCGAAAGCCGAAGGCTGCTTCGGGCGTCACGTCCGCATTTCTCACACACGAGGAGACGAGACATGAAAGTACGCAAGACACTGATCGCCGTTGCCGTGGCTGCGCTGATCCCGCTCGGTGCCGCCGCCGTCGCGGGCGACAACGACTACGACAGCAAGGACAAGGCTGGCTCAGGGGTCAGCTTCAAGAAGCTGGATACCAACAAGGACGGCCGCATTTCGCAGACCGAAGCCGCCGCCGATTCCAGCCTCGTGTTCTCGACTGCCGACACCAACGGGGATGGCTACATCGACAACGCCGAGTGGAAGGCCGCCATGAAGAAGGACCATGACAGCGGCATGCACCAGCAGTCGATCCCGTCCTCGCAATCTCCCGAGTCGTCGTCGCCCAACTCGCCGAACACGAGCAGCGAGACCGACCCGAACATGCCCCAGGGTACGCAGCCCTCGGGCAACCGTCCGCCCGACACTGAAACTCCGCGGCAATAACGCCGGGACCCTCGAACGTCGGGCGCCCGCGCGGTCGGTCGGACCGCGCGGGCTTTATTTTGTCAGTTCATCCGCGTGAAGCCGCCCGGCGTCCCGCCGGATCCGCCCTGACCGGAGCCGCCTCGGCCACGGCCACCGCTCGAGCGCGCACCGCGCGCGAAGCCGCCGCGCCGGTCGCCGCGCGATGAACTTCCATGCCGCTCACCGCCACGCCGCTGGCCGGAATTCTGTCCCTGCTTGTGATGTCCGGCGCGGCTGCCGGATCCACCACCCTCCGAACGATGCGCCTGCGGTCCCGCCGGCGAGTCGTCCCGTGGCTTGGCCAGGTCGCCATAGGCGTCGTGGCTGGCGCGACCGGCCTGCGAACGCGGCGCGTGTCCATTGCCGCGACTGCCTCCCCGGCCACCGCTTCGACCACCATGACCGCCGCCGCGCGGACCACGCTGCTGGTGCCGCCGGGGATCCTGGTGCGGCGCGTATTCACCCGCTTCGCGGCTTTCCGCGCGCGGCGCATGCGTGCCTTCCTTGATTTCGAATTTCGGCGGCTCGACGAAATCGATCTTTCGCTTGAGCAGCTTCTCGATGTCGCGCAGGTAGCTGAGCTCGTCCGGTGACACCAGCGACACGGCCGCGCCGGTCGAGCCCGCGCGCGCGGTGCGACCGATGCGATGCACGTAGTCTTCCGGCACGTTGGGCAATTCGTAGTTGACCACATGTGGCAACTCCTTGATGTCCAGGCCGCGCGCCGCTACCTCGGTGGCCACCAGTGCGGTGATGCGGTTGTCCTTGAAGTCCTGCAGAGCCTTGACGCGCGCGTTCTGGCTCTTGTTGCCATGGATGGCCATGGCATTGATGCCTGCGCGCTCCAGCTGCTGCGTGAGCCGGTTGGCGCCATGCTTGGTGCGCGTGAACACCAGCACCTGGTGCCAGTTGCCGTCCTTGATGAGGTGCGCCAGCAGATGACGCTTGTGATCCTTCGGCACCCGGTAGGCGCTCTGCTCCACTTTCTCGGCGGTCGCGTTGCGCGGCGTCACCTGCAATGCAACGGGATCGCGCAGGAAATTGCTGGCCAGCTGCCGGATGTCGTCGGAGTAGGTAGCCGAGAACATCAGGTTCTGGCGCTGCGCGGGCAACATCTTCAGGACGCGCTTGATGTCGCGGATGAAGCCCATGTCGAGCATGCGGTCGGCCTCATCGAGCACGAAGATCTGCACTTCGGACAGCGACACGGCACGTTGTTCGCACAGATCCAGCAGGCGCCCGGGCGTTGCGACCAGGATGTCGCAGCCGTGGCGCGCCTTGTCGATCTGCGGCCTCTCCGAGACGCCGCCGAAGATCACCTGGGTGCGCAGATCGCCGTACTTGCCGTAGTCCTGGATGCTTTGCGCCACCTGGGCGGCGAGCTCGCGCGTCGGCGTGAGCACCAGCGCGCGCGGGTTGCGCGGGCCGCGGGCACCGAGCTTCTGCAGTATCGGCAGGGTGAAGCCGGCGGTCTTGCCGGTACCGGTCTGCGCGCCCGCGAGCACGTCGCGGCCGGACAGCACGGCCGGAATGGCCTCGGACTGGATGGGGGTGGGAACCGTGTAGCCCTTGTCGGCCACGGCACGCAGCAACTCGGGCTTGAGCCCGAGATTTTCAAATGACATGTAAATACCTTGAGAAGACGATGGAAAGACTCGCAGTGCATCGGCCAATCCTTCATCGAAGGGACCGTGCAGCGGTCATTAGCGAGCGATTGTTTGCGAATCGTCGGAAATGGGGACATTCCTCATTTCCTTGTAACGATCTGCAGCGCATTCGAACTAGTCGAAAGCCTCTCGATCGTTACAGGGAAACGAGGAATGTCCCCATTTCCCTTCGGACTTGCTGGCTCTAGGGGGCGATGACCGCGCGACCCTGAGTGAGCCGGCGGCGACTATACAGGCCCACCCCGCCCGCGCAAAGAAAATCGTGAAAAACTGCGAATCCGCGCAGCCCCGGCCTGCAGCGGTTAGTCTCCCGGCCGGATGTCTTCCCGAATCTGCATCACCGGCGCCACCGGCTATCTCGGCCGCGCACTCTGCCAGACCCTCGATCGAGCGCGCGTGCTCGCGTTGGTCCGAACCGGCGGCGCGGCCCGCCTGGAGCCCGGCGTCGCGTCACTCGAGCTCGACGTTTTCGACCCGGACCCGCTGGCGCGGGCGCTCGCGCCCGGCGACACGCTGGTGCATCTCATCGGGACGCCGCATCCCAATCCCCGCAAGGCGGCCGAATTCCAGCGCGTGGACCTGGCAAGCGTGCGCGCCAGCGCCACCGCCGCGGGCCGCGCACGGGTCGCGCACTTCGTCTACGTCAGCGTGGCCCAGCCCGCGCCGGTGATGCACGCCTATGTCGAGGCACGCCAGGCCGGCGAAGCGGCCATCGCCGAGGCCGGCCTCACCGCCACCATCCTGCGCCCCTGGTACGTACTCGGCCCCGGGCACCGCTGGCCCTATCTACTGCTGCCGTTTTACGCCATCGCGGAGCTGGTGCCCGGCTGGCGCGAGGGCGCGCGCCGGCTCGGCATGGTGACGCTGGCGCAGATGTCGCGCGCGCTGGCCCGCGCAATCGAGGCACCGCCGCCGCCGGGGACTCGGCGCGTGCTGGACGTTGCCGGGATCCGCGCGGCATGAAGGTCCTGGCGTTCTGCGGCAGCCTGCGCCGCGCGTCGATGAATGCCGCGCTGCTGCGCGCCACCGCGCGACTCGCGCCGCCCGGCATGGCCATCGACCTCTTCGACGGCCTCGGCTCGCTGCCGCTGTTCAATCCGGAGCTCGAAGCGGACATGCCGGCCGCCGTGGCGCGCATGCATCGCGCCGTCGAACGCTGCGATGCGCTGCTCATCGCCAGCCCGGAGTACGCGCACGGGATCACCGGCGTGCTCAAGAACGCGCTCGACTGGCTGGTGAGTTTCGAAGGATTCGTGCACAAGCCGGTGGCGATTTTCAATGCCTCGCCGCGATCGGTGCACGCCGATGCCGCGTTGCGCGAGATACTCATCACCATGTCCGCGCGCCTGATCGATACCGCCTGCCTGGAGCTGCCGCTCAGAGGCCGCGGCCTGGACGAGCAGCAGATCGCCGCCTCGCATGGCGGCGAGATCCGCGATGCGCTGCGCCGGTTCGAGGAAGGAGTGCGCAGCACATGAAGTGGATAGTCACGGGCCTGGCCGTCATCATCGCCGTGGCCGTCGGCGCCTGGTGGTACGAGGGATATCGCGCCGAGGCTGCGTTGCTCGAGCAGCCGGTCTATCGCGTACTGCGACAGCACGATCGCCCGCTGTTCGACGAGCTGGTCGCCGAGTACCGCGTGTACCAGCGCGACGAGGAGCGCGCCGAGCAATACATCAACTTCGCCAGCGAAAGGATCACCGAGCTTGCGACCAAGTCATTGGCGCATGCTTCGCAGGAATCGGTGCTGGCGCTGGTGCGCGACATGCTGGCGAACGGCCGCAGGCTGCAGCTGCGGCCGGGCGATCAGTGCTTCCGCTTCTGGTTTCCCAAGGTCGCCGGAGCGCCGGATGTCGCGCAGTTCACCGACGCGCAGTCCCAGGCACACACACTCGATCTCATGGCCGAGGTGATTCGCAGCGCCGCGGAAGATCCGGTTCCCACACCCACGGCCGACGCGGTGAAGGACAGCCTGGCCGATGTCGTCAATGGAACCTATGCGCAATTCGGTGCCGATGCGCAGATGCTGGGGCACGCCGAAGATCCGCGCGTCGACCGCGTGAAGATCTGCGCCATCACCATCAGCTTCTACGAACGCGTGCTGAGCCTGCCGCCGGACCGCGCCACCGCGCTGATCCGCGTCATGGCGCAGTAATGGGGACATTCCTCATTTTCCTGTCACAAACGAGTTGGCCGCGCACTTGGCAGGGGGCCGGTCGTTTGTGACAGGAAAATGAGGAATGTCCCCATTATTTTCGGGCCTGGTCGATGAGGAACAGATCGGTCAGCAGCGCGCGCAGGTGGATGGTGGCGTTCAAGTTGTCCACCAGCAACGAGGAGATCGCCGGCCGGTCGAGCACCAGTCCGATGGCGCCCTGCGCGACCGCGGCGTCGCGCCTCACCGCATCGAGGAAATGCCGCGTGCTGGCGGCGTAGCGCCCCGCCGTACCGGCCAGCGCGCCCTCTACCAGCGCCGGCAGCCCGTCGAGCGACTGGTGCATGCGCTCCAGCATCTGTCGCAGTGGAGTACCCGAATCCTCGGTGCGCCCCTGTGCCGCGTACGCCAGGGAATATTCGTAGCCACCTTCGATGGCCTCGAGACGCTGACTCAGATCATTCATTTGCCGTCGTCACCTGGATCGTCCTTGCGGTTTCCTGACCAGCGTCGCGGATCGTGGAACTCCGCAGCCTCCTCGCGCGTCATCTGGCCGCCGATCATCGCGCGCAGGTAGGCGCGCTTCTCCGGCAGCAGCGAGAAATAGATGTGCGCCATGGTGAGCGTCAGCGTGACCAGTGCCGCCGCGCCGTGCAGCACGTACACCACGCCCCAGGTGGACGCCTCGAGTAGATAGGGATTGCGCTTCCACAGTGGTGTATCCACCTTGGCCAGCATGATGAAGCCGGTCACCACGGCCACGAGCACCGCGCTGCCGAGCACGGCGTGCATGAGCTTCTGCGCCGGCGTGTACTTGGCGGCGCGCCGCCGGTTCAGCAGGTCGGACACGTCGCGCGGCCGCGGCACCATGCAGCGCAGCCGCTGGAAGAAGGTGGCGCGCACCAGGTGAAACAGCACGGCGACACCGAGCACCACGCCGGAGATCCAGTGCAGCGGTACCCAGGAGAACTTCAGCCCGACGATCGGCAGGAAGGCGCTGGCCAGCAGCAACAGCACCGCGAGCGCGGTCAACCAGTGGAACACCCGGTCGGCGGGCGCGTGGCGCGTGATGACATTGGGTCCCGGTTTCACTTGCGCACGGCGCGCCAGATGAGGTGGCCGATGATGATGGCGACGCCGATGCCGAAGGCCACGGGCAGCAGGTCCCAGGACATGCCTTCCAGCGTTTCCTGGCCCCAGGCGTTGCGCGTGATTCGGAAGATCTCCATGGCCCGCTGCCCTTGCGCCCTGCCTAGCTATCTCGCACCGCCCGGCGCACCAGGTTTTCCATGAGCGGCACCTTGTAACCGTTGTACTGCACCGGCGTCGCGCCCTGGCTGGCGATGCGGCCCGCGATCAGCGCCGTGTCTTCGTTCTTCGGCTGCCCGATCACGGCCTGCTCGACCGCCTTGAGGCGCCGCGGCACGCATTCCACCGCGCCACAGACGATGCGCGCGTCCTTGATCGTGTCGCCGTCGACCTGCAACACGGCCGCGACGTTCACCAGCGGAAAGTCCCAGGTGGCCCGATCGGTGACCTTCTCGAAATAATGCCTGGCAGCGGCCCACTTCTTCGGCAGCCGCACCGCGGTGACGATCTCCCCGGGCTTGAGGATGTTCATGCGGCGGATGTCCACCGCGGGCCCGATGAAGAACTCCTCGGCCGGTACCGCGCGCTCGCCCTTCTCGCCGGCGATGACGATGCTGCCCTCGAGCGCCACGACTGCCGGCGCGCAATCCGACGGCGACACGGCGATGCAGCGCGCCGCGCCAAACAAACAATGTTCGCGGTTCTGTCCCTGCGGCGTATCGGCGTAACAGGTGTTGCCGCCGGCGCGATAGCAGTCGACGCCCGAGCGGTAGTACCAGCAGCGCGCGTCCTGGCAGAGGTTTCCGCCGAGCGTGCCGGCATTGCGAATCTGCGGACTGGCCACGCGGCCGGCGGCGGCGGCCAGCAGTGCGTACTCGCCGAGCACGTCGGCGTGCTGCGCGAGCTCCGTCAGCGTGGTCAGCGCGCCGATTTCGAGCCCATCGGCGGTCTTGCGCACGCCCTTGAGCGCGGCGATGCCGTTGAGATCGATGAGCGCGGCCGGATGCTTGGCGCGGTCCTTGAACCAGTCGTAGCTGTCCTGGCCGCCGGCCAGGACCCAGGCGCCGTCCGTGTCCTTCGCCAGCTTGATGGCGTTCTCCACGGTGTCCGGCTGGTAGAGCTCGAACGAAGGCATCATGTCGCGGGACATCGTTCAGCTCCTCACTGCGTGTTGATGCTCAGGGCCTTGCGCGGCTGCGCCCGGCCGGCGAAATGGTTCACGATCATGCACGGCAACACCGGCGTGCGGTTGAACGTGTGCCCGCCCATCGCATCGGAGATGGCGCTCAGCAGTGCCGACGCCGAGGCGCCCATCAGCGGCTCGCCGATGCCCTTGGCACCGACGGGATTGGACGGATCCGGCTTGTCGACCACGTCGGTGTGGATCTCCGGCGGCAGATCCAGGTAGCTAGCCGGTTTTTGCTGGTGCAGGCCGACGTTCGCCGGCAGGCCGTTCTGCGGGTCGTACACCAGCCGCTCGAGCGTGGCCATGCCGATGCCCTGGACGGCGCCACCCTTGATCTGCGTCTGCACGCCCATCGGGTGGATCACCGTCCCGCAATCGGCCACCGACACCAGTTCGACGATGCGATGCATGCCGGTCTCGGTGTCGAGCTCGACCTCGATGAAGCAGGCGGCGAACGCCGACGGCTGCCCGGTCCACGGCAGGTTGTCCTTGGCCACGCCGATGAGCCCGGTGCCGGCGAGCGCGGTCGCCGAGGCCCGGGTCATCGGATTGATGTCCGCGGGCAGCTCGTGGCCGTCGTATTTGCCGCCGAGCGCGATGGCGCGCTTCGCGGCATCGGCATAGCTCATCGACTTGCCGCCACTGGCTCCGCTGCCTCGCGCAAACACTTTCGTGCCATCGACCTCGTAGTCCTCGGCCTTGCCGCCGAGATCCTGCGCGGCAATGTCCTTGAGCTTGGCCAGCAGGTCCTGAGCCGCCACGTAGTTGGTGCGCGTCATGGTGTACGAGGTATTGCTGCCGAACTGGCCGATGTTCCACGGCAGGTTCTTGCGGCTGTCACCCCGTTCGATGATCACGTTCTCCCAGTCGATCTTCAGCACCTCGGCCGCAATGCGCGAGGTGCCCGAATGCGAGAACGTGCCGAGATTGCCGACGCCGGTATGCACGTGCAGCTTGCCATCCGGCGTGAGACACACCAGTCCGTCGAAGCCGGAAAAACCCGCCGGGTGAAACGCCTGGCCCACGCCGATGCCAGTGACGCGCGGACCATTCTTCTGGCCGCTGCGCTTCACGCGCTCGGCCCAGTTGAACTTCTCCTTGCCCTTGTCGAGCGCGTCGCGGATGTACGCGCTGGGCACCGGTACGCGCTTGCCGCCCGGCCCCATGCCGCCGAGCGCACCGTTGACCGGGTTGTTCTTCTGACGGATCGCGATGCGGTCGACCTTGAGGTCGCGAGCCGCGCGATCGACCAGCGGCTCCATGATGCAGGCGAGCTGGTTCTGTCCGGGACCGCGCTGCGCGGTACGGGTCGGTGCGTTGGTGAACACGGGCAGCCCGCGCCAGCGCATCGCGTTGGGCTGGTAGACCAGCGCCAGCGCGTCGCCGAGCGCGCGGTAATCCCAGAAGCTGATGTGCGCGCCGGAGTCCTGCACCACGTACACGTCGACGGCCAGCAGCTTGCCGGAGGCGTCGAAGCCCACCTTGAGATTGCCCTGGAATGCGTTGCGGGCGGAGCCGAGGTAGTACTCCTCGGCGCGGCTGATGCGCATCATCACCGGCTTGCCGAGCTTTTTGGACATGTAGGCCGGGATCACCATGCTCGGGTAGTCGGAACCCTTGGAGCCGAAGCCGCCGCCGCAGTACTCGGCGATCAGCACCAGCTCCTCCGGCTTGATTCCCAGCCTGCGCGCCAGCCCGGGTACGACGAAGGACTGGCTCTGCAGCGACGCGTGCACGAAGCACTTGCCGTTCTGCCAGTAGGCCATGCAGCTGCGTGGCTCCATGCTGTGGTGGGCGAGCGAGGCCGTGACGAAGGGCTCGTCGTAGATGACCTTGCACTTCTTGAACTCCGACTCGACGTCGCCGAAGTTCCATTCCTCGGCGGGCTTGCCCATCGGCAGCTGTTCGCCGGGTTTCACGCGCGCGAAATCGGCGGCGCTCCACTTGAGCTTGCCGGGGTCCAGGCCCTGCAAGGTGCCGATGTTGAAACCGTCGGCGCGCGCATCCTTGCCGCCGGGAAACAGACTTTCCAGCGGATCGTGCGTGAACGGCAACGGCTCATAGTCGATCTTGATCGCGGCGATCGCATCTTCGGCGGCCTGCTCGCTGATCGCGGCCACCGCGAGGATGGGCTCGCCCACGTACAGCGGCTCCTTGGTGAGTGAGGGCGCGAAGCCGGGCGGCTCGCCGGGAATATCGTCGGCCGTGAGCATGCCGAGCACGCCTTCCATCTTGAGCGCGGCGTCGGCGTCGATGTGCTTCACGCGCGCGTGCGGCATCGGACTCGTCAGCAGGCGGCAGAAGACCATGCCGTCGGCGCGGAAATCTTCGGCGTACTTGGCCGTGCCGGTGACCTTGGCCACGACGTCGTGCGGGGTGAAGTCCTTGCCTATGTGCTTGTAGTTGTTCACGCGTTGCCTCCCATCTCGGAGGCCGCGCGCATCACGCCATTGAGGTAGTTGTCGTAGGCGCCGCAGCGGCACAGGTTGCCCGCCATGGCGTGTCGCGCCTCGTCACGCGTGGGTTTGGGATTGCGCTTGAGCAGCGCGCACGCCGACATCACCTGTCCCGGTGTACAGAAACCGCACTGAGGCGAGAGCTCGGCGACGAACGCCTTCTGCACCGGGTGCAGCTCGCCGTCCGGACCCGCCAGGCCTTCGATGGTGACCACCTTGCGCGCGCGCACGCTGTGCGTGAGCGTGGAGCAGGAGTTGTAGGCGATGTCGTCGATGTTCACGGTGCAGGCGCCGCACTCGCCACGATCACAGCCCAGCTTGGTGCCGGTGAGCCCCAGCTTGTAACGCAGGGTCATGGCCAGGGTTTCGTTCGGCAGCACGTCGACGCGCCGCACCTGGCCGTTGACGTTGAGTGAGATCAGGCGCTCGACGCCGCCGGCGGCGCGCCCCTTGCGCCCGCATCCGGTGAGACCGCCGTACAGATAGGCCGACGCGGAAACCGCGGCGCCCGAGGCGATGACACGCTTGATGAACTCGCGCCGTGAGTATCGCGAGGCGATGTCGGCTGCGGTGGGCTCGCTCATGCTGACGGCTCTCCAGGGTCTGCGCCGCGGGGCAGTATATCCATCCGCGCAGGATGTTAAGTATTCGTAAGTCCGGAAACTCGACCTCCCGTGCTAACTTGACCCGGCATGCACCTGCTGCTGATCGAGGATGACTCGGAGGCCGCCAAGTTCCTGGCCAAGGGACTGCGCGAAAGCGGCTACGTAGTCGACATTGCGTCCGATGGACGCGAAGGTCTGTTTCGCGCCACCGAGGGCAGCTACGACCTCATCATCGCCGACCGCCAGCTGCCGCACTTCGATGGCCTGTCGATCGTCGCGATGCTGCGCAAGAATGGCCGGCGGACGCCGGTCCTGATCCTCTCCGCCCTGGGATCAGTGGACGATCGCATCGAGGGTCTGCGCGCCGGTGGCGACGACTACCTCACCAAGCCCTTTGCTTTCGGGGAGTTGCTGGCGCGCGTCGAGGCCCTGCTCCGCCGCGGCAACCTGCCGGAGGTGACCACCCGCATCCGCATCGCCGACCTGGAGCTCGACCTGCTCGGCCGCAAGGTGACCCGGGGCGGCAAGCCCATCGACGTGACCTCCAAGGAGTTCCAGCTGCTGGAATTCCTGGCCCGGCGCGCCGGCCAGGTGGTGACCCGCACCATGCTGCTGGAGGCGGTCTGGGACCTGCACTTCGATCCGCAGACCAACGTCATCGACGTGCACATCAGCCGGTTGCGGGCCGCCATCGACAAGGGTTTCGACCACCCGCTATTGCATACGGTGCGCGGCGCAGGTTACGTACTGCGCGATGGCGGCTGAACCTTCCTGGCGCGACCGCGCCCTGCGCATGTCCTCCTCGCGGCTGGCGCTGTTCTACACGGCGCTGGTCACGGTGCTCACCAGCCTGCTGCTGGCGACGGTCTATCTATTCACGCGCAGCGCGCTGGAGCGGGAGATCGCCGCGGTGGTACGCGCCGAGACCGAGGACCTGGCCGACGACCTGCGGCTCGGCGGACTGGAGCGCGTGGTCGCCACCCTGCAGTTGCGCGTCGACAGCTGGGGCCGCACCGGCGCCGTGTTCCTGCTCACCGACCAGGACTTCCGCCCGGTGGCCGGCAATCTCTCGGAGTGGCCGCGCGACGTGATACCAGACCCCGCCTCCATGGTGGAATTCGAGATCCGCGCGCGCGAGCGCGACGTGGACGTGCTGCACCCGGTGGAGGCGCACATCGCGCGGCTCTCCAATGGCTACTGGCTGCTGGTCGGCGCCGACACCAGCGAACGCCAGAACGTGCTGCGGCGCTTTGGTCTCGCCACCCTCTGGGGCATCGGACTCACCGCGCTGCTGGTCTGGATGCTGGGCGCCGCCTACGCCCGCCGCGCCGCGCGCCGCGTGGGCGAGTACGCCACCACCTGCGAGACCATCATGCAGGGCGATCTCACGCAGCGTCTGCGGGTCGACGGCTCGCGCGACGAGTTCGACGCGCTGGCCAATACCGTCAATGCGATGCTGGACCGCATCGAGCACCAGACCACCACGCTGCGTACCGCCTTCGACAGCATCGCCCACGACCTGCGCACGCCGCTGTATCGCCTGCGCATGCGCCTGGAAGAGGCCCAGCTGCGCGGCACGTCGCAGGAGCTGATCACGCCGGCGCTCGACGAGATCGATCGCGTGCAGCGCACGCTGGGCACGCTGCTGGCCATCGCGCGCGCCGAGGCCCGCGGCGTCACGACGCACGGCGACGAAGTGGACCTCGCCGAACTCGCCGCCAACATGGTCGAGCTGTACGCGCCCGGCATGCGGGCGGCGGGACTCGAAGTGGCGCTGGAGGCACCCGAACCCGCGCCGCTCACCGGCAATCGTCAACTGCTGGCGCAGCTCATCATCAACTTGCTGGAAAACGCGCTGAAATACGTGCCCGCGGGCCGGCACGTCTGGGTGCGCGTGCGTAACCAGCCCGAAGGCATTTCGCTCAGCGTCGTGGACGACGGACCGGGTATCGCGCCGGCGGATCGCGCGGCCGCTTTGCAGCCGTTCGTCCGCGTAGGAGAAGCGGCATCCAAGGCGACAGGCAGTGGTCTCGGTCTGTCCCTGGCCGCCGCGGTGGCCCGGCTCCACGGCGCGAAACTCACCCTGGGCGACAACGCACCGGGCCTGATCGTGCAATGCGAATTCCCGGCCCGGAAAATGGGGACATTCCCTATTTCCTAGAAAAAGGGGACGCACCTCGTTTCTGGAGGCACGTCCCCTTTGGCGTTCTACCGGCTGCGGCCCGGCGCGATCTGCCTGGCGGGGTCACACAGGTCTCTTGAGACACCGCCCGGATGGGGTAGTAGGCAGTTCGCGCCGGGTGCAGCTTTTGGGAAAGCCGTCTACTCAGCTCGCCTTCTTGCCTTCTTCACAGGACTTGACGAACGCCTTCGCGTCATCGCCCGTCAGCTTCTTCTGCTTGGCCACTTTTTCGCAGTGAGCGGCGGAGTGGTGCTTGGCGGGGGCGGCCGCAGGCGTGGCGCTCGAGGCCGGCGTGGCTGTCGGCTTGCTGTCAGCGGCGAACGCGGCGCCCGCGGTCAGCAGGGCGGCGAGCGTGAGGGTCGAGAGCAGTTTCATGGGTGTCATCCGGAAGGGTGCTGCCGATTGCAGCGCAGGCAGTGTGGAGTCCGGGCCGTGAGGCACCGATGGAGTACAAGTTAAGAAACCGTTATTTCCCTGCGAGTCGAGCCCCATCAAGGGGATAGCGCTGAAATCGGCGCCACGGAGGTTCCATGGCGATCACTCTCTATCACGGCGGTGCGGCCGCCAACTCGCTCAAGTCGCTGCTGCCGCTCTACGAGAAGCACGTCGACTTCAAGAGCCACCTGATGCGGTTGATCGACTTCGAACAGCACGAGCCCTGGTTCGTGAAGATCAACCCGCGCGGTCAGGTACCGGTGCTGGTGCACGACGACCGCGTGCTCGACGAGTCGACGCTGATCAACGAGTACGTCGACGACACCTTCCCCGGGCTGCCGCTCAAGCCCTCGGACGCCTTCGGCCGTCACCAGATGCGCGTGTGGACCAAGTTCGTCGACGAATACTTCTGCCCCGCGCTCTCGTTCCTCGGCTGGCACGCCATGATCAAGAACGCCGTCGCGCACCTCTCGAAGGAGGAATTCGAAGCCAAGGTGGCGCGCATTCCGCTCAAGGAGCAGCAGGACAAGTGGCGCGAGAGCGCCTCGCAGCAATGGACGCCGGAGCAGTTGGCGGACTGGCGCCGCAAGGTGCAGGTATCGATCCAGCGCATCGAGAAGGGAATGATCCGGCCCTGGATCATGGGCGAGCAGTTCACGCTGGCCGACGTGTCGTGCTTCGCGATGCTCATCAACATGCCGGTGCGCTACGCCGACATCGTCAACGAGAAGGACTCGCCGCGGGTCATGGACTGGTACAACCGCATGCTGGAGCGTGCTTCGGTGAAGCAGGCGCTGGCGATCGGGCATCCGGGCTCGAAGTACGTCCAGCCGCAGCAGAAGGCGGGCTAACTACCCAACGCAAATGGCAATGGGTAATGGGGACATTCCTCATTTGGTTGTCACAAACCGGGCGTCGATTCCCCCCTGAGCGGCCGGCGCGGATTGTTACAGCGAAATGAGGAAAGTCCCCATTTTCATTTCACCATTTGATGGCGTCGATGCGCGGAGTGCGCCACCGAGGAACAAACTGACTGCGCGTCAACGGTGCAGCGCGAATAAGAACATGCACTTGCGCCATTTCCGCGAATGGCACGCAGCTTGCTCTACTCCCGGCATCGCAGCTTTTTGGCTGAGTCCTTGGGTGATCCAATGGAATGCGTACCCTCTCGCTGAAGGCCATCAAAACCTTTCAGATCGCCGCCCGACATTCGAGCTTTGCGCTCGCCGCCGATGAGCTGTGCATCACGCCATCGGCGGTGAGCCATCAGATCAAGACGCTGGAAACGCAGCTCGGCCTGCCGCTGTTTTCGCGTAGTGCCCGGGCCCTGGCGCTCACCGATGCCGGCGCGCGCTACCTGGAGCAGATAGACGATCTGTTCACGCGGCTGGAGTCCGTGACCGAGCAGCTGCGCGCGCGCTATGGCCGCAACAGCGTGCGACTGCACGTGCCGGCGTACTTCGCCAGCGAATTGCTGCTGCCGCGGCTGTCGGAATTCTCGAAGCTGCACGAGGGCATCGATCTGCGCATCGAAACCCAGGGCGTGCACGGCCGCAGTCACGCCGCCGAGGCGGACATCTCGGTGGTGGTGGGCTCGGGCCCGTGGAATGGCCTGGTCGCGCACCCGCTGTTCGCGCAGGCGCTGGTGCCGGCCGCGGCGCCGGAGCTGCTGGCCGAGAAGCCGGTGCTGCGGCACGAAGACCTCAACCAGCACACGCTGCTGGTGCACGAGGCGCGGCGCGACGACTGGGATCGCTGGGCCACGAGCGTCGGTCTCAAGGAGCTGCGCCCGATGCAGATCGTGCGCATCGATTCGATGTCGGCCGCGACGCGCGCCGCGGAGAAGAGCATCGGCATCGCGCTGCTGCCCGCGGAGCTGTCGCGGCGCAAGTTCGCCTCCGGCCGACTGGCGCGCGTGTTCGACGACGAGCTCGTGACCCAGGAGGACTACACCCTGCTGGTGCGCGCCGAGGACGAGACGCGCGACGACATCCGCGCCCTGTGCGCCTGGCTGATCGAAACGTGCCGCAGCCTTGAGGAAAACTGATGGCAGCGACGAATCTTCTCGTTTGTGGGTGCGCGCCGGCGCGAGTAGTTTGACCATCGTGTAGTCAATCTTGTTAGGAGAGCAACATGATCCGTCGAACCACCCGGTACCTCGCCATGACCGCGATCTTGGCCTGCGCCGCGCAGGGCAATGCCGGCGCCGCGCTCGTGTCGCCCGCGCTGGCCGCTTGCAGCAAGGCGCTGGTCGAGAGCATCAGCAAGTCCGAACCGCTGCCGACGTACAGCATCAAGTCGCCGAGCTCGCCCTCGAGCCTGGTCGATCCGTATTCGTTCACGGTGCTGGCGCACAGCAAGAAGACCAACGAACTGCTCGCCAAGGCCTCGTGCAAGGCGACGCCCGAGGGCGAGATCGTCACGTTCAAGTCTTTGCCGGTGAAGAGCTGAGGAGCGCGCTATCGCAGTAGTCGAAGAAAAGGCGACGCGGACACCGTTTCCCCCATCCCCCCTCTAAGGGGAGGCGGTGTCCGCGCTCGACCGGTGCTACTTGCTCCCGGCCGGCGTCGACGGGTTGCGCGCCGCGATCGCGGCACCAGGCGCATCGTCGGGCTCGACGCGCACCGTCACCGACAATTGATGCTCCGAGCCGCCGAGGATGACGCCGCGCAGCGGCGACACGTCACCGAAATCCCTCCCCCAGGCCACGGCGATGTGATCCGTGCCGGCGAAACAGCCGTTGGTGGGATCGAACTCGATCCAGCCGTAAGGCGGACTCCACACCGACACCCACGCATGCGAGGCACCGTCGCCCACCAGTCTCTTCTCGTCCGGCGACTGCGTCGGAGTGTTGGTGCGCAGATAACCGCTGACGTAGCGCGCCGGCAGCCCGCGCGAGCGCAGGCAGGAGATCATGAGGTGCGCGAAGTCCTGGCACACGCCGCGACGCGTCTCGAGCAGCTCCGTGGACGCCGTGCCGATGCCGGTGACGCCCGGCGTGTAGTCGACGTCCTCGTGCAGCTTGGTGCTCAGCGCCTCGGCGCACGCCAGGATGGGTCGGCCGGCGGCGAAGCAGTCCGCCGAGTAGTCGGTGAACGCCTGCTTGAGACGCACGTGCGGCGACTCGTGCCGGAAGCGCGCGGCGTCGAGCTGATCGCGTGACGGCCAGGCACCCCGGTACACGAAGACGTCGCGCACCTTTTCCCACGGCTCGGTGGTATCGGGCGGCACCACGGGACGGACGTGCACCTCGATCTGCATCTGCGATACGACGCTCAACTCGCGATGCGGCGCCGTAAGCTCGACGCGCAGCAGCGGATTGCCGAAGGCGTCGACCTCGGCCACGCGCTGTCGCGGCGCGGGTGTCATGTGGATCTCGTGTTCCAGGCACTCCTGGTAGTTGGCCGGGCGCGGCACCAGGTGCAGCAGGTGATGCGCATGCACGACGTCTTCGGCATAGCGGTAGCGGGTCTCGTGGCGAACCCGGTAGCGCCGCGTCACGTGGCCACCGCGTGCGCATCGGATTCGACCAGCACGAAATAGCGGCGCGACAGCCGGTCCGAGAGCTCCGCAGCGTTGGCCGAGAGATCCGCCAGCTCCCGGGCCAGGGCGTCGCGCGCCTCCCGACCCGCGTCGCCGGCCGTGTCGAGCAACTCGGCCGAACCCGCGGGCAACGATGGGATGTCCTTCACGCCACGTTCGCGCTCGCCGCCCAGGCCGCGCGCCAGGTCGTCGAGGTCGCGATCGATGGAACGCCGGTGAAAGGCCAGCGCCATCGGATGGCCCTCGTCGTGCATGAGCAGGTCGAGCATCTGCGGCAGTCGCGGCGTGCCCGCGTACCGCGCGCGGTAGATAGGTGTGCTGTCGCACACCTCGAGCAGCCACTCGATGGTCTCGGGCCGCGTGGCCTGCGCGCTGGCGAGCTGCTGCATCAGGATGGCGGCGACGAACTGCAGGCGCTCGATGCGCCTGCCGAGGCGCATCACGCGCCAGCCGTCGTCGTGCATCATGTCTTCGCCGCAGAAGCCGGTGAGCGCCGCCAGCGACAGCAGGATGCGTTCGTAGACCTCACGGCTGCTGCCACGCGTGGCCGCGGCCTCCTGGATCTGGCGCTGCAGTCCGACCACGCCGCGCCAGTAGCGTGCCGAGAGGCGGTTGCGCACCTGCGAGGCGCACCACGCCAGGTGCTTGATGTCCGCCTGCAGACCCTGCGAGGCGGGCGCCCGCAGCGCATCGACGATCTCGCCGTCGGCGGCGACGACTTCGAGATTGCGACACACCTCGAGCGCGTGCGGGAACACGCGCCCGTCGCTGCGCGCGGCCAGCGTGCGCAACGTCAACCGGGCCACGTTCTCGCAGCGCACGGTGTAGCGGCCTAGCCAGTAGAGATTTTCCACGAGCCGCGCGGGGATGTAGTCGTGGCGCGCCTGCGTGGACCATTTACCCGGGGCGCCATCCGGCTCCGGCACAGCGGGCGTCTCGTCGTTGCCTTCGCTGAGCACCCAGACGTCCTTGGCACCGCCGCCGCGCTGCGTGGACACCACGTCCGCCGCCGATTCATTGGCGACGCGCGCCAGGCCGCCGGGCATGACGCGCACGCCACCGGGCGTCAGCACCGCGTAGACGCGCAACGTCAGGGCGCGCGCCGCGAGCTCGGCGGATGCCGCGGATTTCCACACCGGCGCGTGCGACAGCCGCACGTGCTCCTGCGCCACGTAGGCATACGGCCGGTTCCTCAGCCGTTCGATGAGCGCGTCGCGCGCGGCACCGGTGAAGTCGCGCCCGAACATGGGTTCGAAGCGCTGGTTGGGATAGGCGGGCTTGATGACCAGTCGATCGAGATTGGCGAGCACGTATTCGAGCGCGGGCTTCTCGCCCAGCCACCAGGTAGCCACTTCGGGCAGCGACAGTTTCTCGCCCAGCAGGCGCTCGGCGATGGGCGGCAGGAAGCCGAGCCACGCGGCCGACTCCAGCACTCCCGTGCCGAGCGCGTTGGCCACCATCACCCGACCGGCGCGCAGCGCGCCCAACAATCCCGGGACGCCCAGCGCGGAATCGCTGCGCAGCTCGAGCGGATCGCAGAAGTCGTCGTCGAGGCGGCGCATGATGGAGTGCACCCGGCGCAGGCCTCCGAGCGTCTTGAGGTACACGGTATCGCCGCGCACCGTGAGGTCGTTGCCCTCGACCAGCGGCATGCCGAGCTGGCGCGCGAGATAGGCGTGTTCGAAATAGGTCTCGTTGTAGGGCCCCGGCGTCAGGATGACCGCGAGCGGCTCCTCATCGCCCGCGGTGCCCAGCAGCGCCGCGCGCAGGCCGCCGAAGAAACCGCGCACCCTGCGCACGCCCATGTCGGGGATGAGCTCCGGGTGGACCTGCTCGAGGATCTCGCGGTTCTCGAGCGCGTAGCCGGCGCCCGACGGCGCCTGCGTGCGATCCGCCAGCAGCCACCAGCGCCCGTCGGGCGCGCGCGCCAGGTCGGCGCCGTACACGTGCAGCCAGTTGCCGTCCACGGGCTTGAGATCGTGGCAGGGCCAGAGGTAGTTAGGATGGCCGAACGGCAGCTCGGCCGGCACCAGGCCCTCGGCCAGCAGGCGCTGTGGACCGTAGAGGTCGGCGAGCAGCGCGTCCAACAGCCGGGCGCGCTGCGCGACGCCGGCCTCGATGGCGCGCCACTCGGCCGCGGGCAGTACGAACGGCAGCGGGTCCAGCGCCCAGGGACGATCCGCGCCCTGAGGATCCGCGTACACGTTGTAGGTGACGCCGTTCTCGACGATCAGCCGGCGCGTGAGCTCGAGCGAGCGGCGCACCGCGTCCGGCGATTCGTCCGCGCGCAGGCGTGACAGCAGTTCGCGCCAGTGCGGGCGCATCGTCCCTTGCGCGTCGTTCAGTTCGTCATAGCGTCGCAGGGCGGCGGGTTCGAGTACTGCGCGCATGTCGCTGTTCACCTATGGGACTCTACGCAGGTCCAGCGTGAACGGGAATTCCGGATTGGTGGACTCCAGTGGCGCCGGAACCCGGCGCGGTGTGTGGCCCATTCTGACAAATCGCGCCAGGCGCCGGCTCTCCGACTCGAAGGCATTCACCGGGAAGGTCTGGTAGTTGCGGCCGCCGGGATGCGCCACGTGATACTGGCAGCCGCCCATGGAACGCTGCATCCAGGTATCGACGAGATCGAACACCAGCGGCGAATGTGCCGGGATCAGCGGGTGCAGCGACGCGGCGGGCTGCCACGCCTTGTAACGCACGCCCGCCACGAATTCGCCGACGTTGCCGGTGGGTCGCAACGGCACGCGGCGGCCATTGCAGGTGATCGCGTAGCGGTCCGGCGCGAGGCCGCTCACTTTCACCTGCAGACGTTCCACCGATGAATCCACGTAGCGCACCGCGCCGCCGGCGGCGCCCTCCTCGCCCATCACGTGCCAGGGCTCGAGTGCCTGGCGCAGCTCCACCTCGGCGCCGAAGCTGGCGAAGTCGCCGTACCTGGGGAAGCGGAATTCGAGGTGCGGCGCGAACCAGCGCGCGTCCAGCGGAAAGCCCGCCTGGTTCTGCTCGCCGATGACGTCCTGCAGGTCCTGCTCGATGAAGTACGGCAGCATGAAGCGATCGTGCAGCTCCGTGCCCCAGCGCGCCAGGCGCGGCCCGCCGTTCGGCGATAGATAGGGCGCGCGCCAGAAGCGCGCGATCAGCGAGCGCAACAGCAACTGCTGCGTCAGGCTCATGCGCTCGTGCGGCGGCATCTCGAAGGCGCGCATCTCCAGCAGGCCGAGCCGGCCGCTGTTGCCATCGGGCGAGAACATCTTGTCGATGCAGAATTCGGCGCGGTGGGTGTTGCCGCTGGAATCGATCAGCAGGTTGCGGAACAGGCGATCGACCAGCCAGGGTGGAGTCTCCTTGTTCTGCGGCCCGAGTTGCCGGAACGCCAGCTCGAGCTCGTACAGCGAGTCATTGCGCGCCTCGTCGACGCGCGGCGCCTGCGAGGTGGGACCGATGAACAGGCCGCTGAACAGGTAGGACAGCGAAGGATGGTTGTGCCAGTAGGCCAGCAGGCTGCGCAGCAGGTCCGGACGGCGCAGGAAGGGCGAGTCGGCCGGGGTCGCGCCGCCGAGCACGAAATGGTTGCCGCCGCCGGTACCCGTGTGGCGCCCGTCGAGCATGAACTTTTCGGTAGTCAGACGGCTGAGGCGCGCGGCTTCGTACAGGTGCGTGGTGCGTTCGACCAGCTCTTCCCACCCGGCCGACGGATGGATGTTCACCTCGATGACGCCAGGGTCCGGTGTCACGCGAAAGCTGTCCAGGCGCGGGTCGCGCGGGGGCTCGTATCCCTCGAGCACCACGGGCGTGGCCAGCTCGCCGGCCGTGGCCTCTACCGCGGCGACCAGCTCGAGGTAGTCCTCCAGCCGGCTGGTGGGCGGCATGAATATATAAAGAGTGCCGTTGCGCGGCTCGGCGCACAGCGCCGTGCGGATGATGCCGTCCGCGGATTCCCCGGCAGCCGGAGCGCGATCCTTGGTCGGTTCCGGCGCCGGGCCGCGACCTGGCGCGCCCTGCACGCCTTGCAAGTGCGGGCGACTCTCGCCGCGTCGTGGCAGCGGCACCGGCGGCGCCATCGGATCAGGCTCGTACGCGTAGGGATAGTCGCGCTTCGCCACCCACGGCTGGGAATCCAGCGGCAGCCGATAGCCCACCGGCGAGTCACCCGGAATGAGGTAGCAGCGCTCGCGCCGCAGGAACCACGGCCCGCTATGCCAGCGGTCCTGCTTCCGTCCGATCGGCAGCACGTGGCCGATCACGGCGTCGAGGCCCTGCTCGAACACGCGCGCCAGCCGCGCGCGCTCCAGCGGATCTTCGAGCTTCGAATCGAAGGGATCGACATTGCCGGGAAGCCGGCGTTCACGCCACAGGTAGTAGAAGACGTCTTCGTAGGCGGCGAGCACGTGATCGGCGCTCACCCCCAATTTCTTTGCCAGCGTGTCGAGAAAGCGCGCGGACAGCGCCGCGTCGGCGCCGCGCGGCGTCTTCTCGTCGTCGAGCAGCGCCGGGTCCTGCCACAGCGGCTCGCCGTCGCGCCGCCAGAAACAATTCAGCGACCAGCGCGGCAGCTGCTCGCCGGGATACCACTTGCCCTGCCCGAAGTGCGTCAGGCCCTGCGGCGCGTATTTCTGCTTGAGGCGGTTGTAGACCTCGATCGCCAGGCGACGCTTGTTGGGACCGAGCGCCGCGGTATTCCACTCGGCACCGTCCGGATCGTCGACGCTGACGAACGTCGGCTCACCGCCCATGGTCAGCCGCACGTCGCCCGCGGCCAGTTGCGCGTCGATGTCGTGCCCCAGACGCTCGATCTCGCGCCACTGCTCGTCGCTGTAAGGGCGGGTAACGCGCGGCGCTTCCCAGACGCGCTCGATCTTCATGTGGTGCTCGAATTGCACCTCGGCTTTGTCCACCGCGCCGCTCACCGGCGCGGCGGCGATCGGCTCGGGTGTGCACGCCAGCGGGATGTGGCCCTCGCCGGCCAGCAGCCCGGAGGTCGGATCGAGGCCGATCCAGCCGGCGCCGGGTAGATAGACCTCGCACCAGGCGTGCAGGTCGGTGAAATCGCGTTCGGGCCCGGAGGGACCGTCCAGCGATTTGACGTCCGGCGTCAGCTGGATCAGATAGCCCGAGACGAAGCGCGCCGCCAGCCCGAGATGGCGCAGCAGCTGCACCAGCAGCCAGGCGGAATCGCGGCACGAGCCGGAGGCCTTGAGCAGCGTCTGCTCCGGCGTCTGCACGCCGGGCTCCATGCGGATGAGGTACTTGATGTCGCGCGCCAGCGCGAGGTTCAGCTCCACCAGGAAATCGATGGTGCGCTTCTTCGCGCGCGGGATCGCCTCCAGGTACTTCTTGAAAGTCGGCTCGCCGCGGAACTTCACCAGGTACGGCGCGAGGTCGCGCTGGTCCGCGCCCTGGTAGTCGAACGGGCAATCCTCGGCGTACGGCTCGAGGAAGAAGTCGAAGGGATTCAGCACCGCCATCTCGGCGACCAGGTCCACCTCGATGCGCAGCTCCTGCGTCTTCTCCGGGAACACGAAGCGCGCGAGGTAGTTAGCCTCCGGGTCCTGCTGCCAGTTGACGAAGTGCCTGGCCGGCGTGACCTTGAGCGAGTACGCGAGGATGCGCGTGCGGCAGTGCGGCGCGGGCCGCAGGCGCACTATCTGTGGTCCGAGCGCAACGTGGCGGTCGTACCGATAGTGCGTGACGTGGTTGAGCGCGACGTGTATAGACACGCGGGCATTCTACACAGCGCTTCTAACATCCTGATCCGCACCAAAAAGCCGCAGCACGCGGTCGCCGGCACCATCCGGGAGCAGGCGCGGCGCAAAACCGGCCTTTTCCGGGAGGCCCGGTTTTTGCTCTCCTAGTTACGCACTCCCACAACGATGAAAACCGACTGGACTTCATACACCGCGCCCGGCTTCCACGATGAGCTCGTGGGACCTGGTGGCGGCGCGCGTGCCGCCGGCCGGGCCCTGATGCGTTACCTCACCGAAATGGATGGCGACGAGATCGCCGTGCGCCAGCAGGCGGCGGAGCTGGCCATCAAGGCGATGGGCATCACCTTCACCGTCTATCACGAGCAGGACGGCTCGATCGACCGCGCCTGGCCGCTCGACATCATCCCGCGCACCATCTCGCGCAGGGAATGGCAGCGCATCGAGGCGGGACTCAAGCAGCGCGCCGCGGCGCTCAACCTGTTCATCGACGACGTGTACCACGACCAGAAGTTCATCAAGGACGGCCACATGCCGGCCTCGATCATCCAGACGTCGAAGAACTACCGGGCGGTCGTGCAGGGGATCGATCCGCCGCTCTGCACTTGGGCGCACATCTGCGGCTCCGACCTGATCCGCGACAAGGACGGCACCGTCTACGTGCTCGAGGACAACCTGCGCGTGCCCTCGGGCGTGTCCTACATGCTGGAGAATCGCCAGGTCGTGAAGCGCGTGTTTCCCGAGTTGTTCGAGAGCGCCGCGATCCTGCCGGTCGACGACTATCCCTCGCAGCTCTACGACATGCTGGCCGCGCTCAGCCCGCGCAAGCAGGCGCGCCCGGAAGTGGTGGTGCTGACGCCGGGCATCTACAACTCGGCCTACTTCGAGCACGCCTACCTCGCCCGCCAGATGGGTTGCGAGCTCGTCGAGGGCCGCGATCTCGCGGTAGACAGTGACGACTGCGTGTACATGCAGACGGTGCGCGGCTGGACGCGCATCGACGTCATCTACCGGCGCATCGACGACGACTTCCTCGACCAGGACGTATTCCGCAAGGATTCCGCGCTCGGCGTGCCCGGCCTGATGCGCGCCTGGGCGGCGGGCAACGTGGCGCTGGCCAATGCGCCGGGCGCCGGCGTGGCCGACGACAAGCTGGTGTACACGTACGTGCCCGACATGATCAAGTATTACCTCGGCGAAGACGCCATCCTGCCCAACGTCCCGTCGTGGCGCTGCGGCGAGGAGAAGCAGCTGTCGCACGTGCTCGGCAATCTCGAGCAGCTGGTGGTGAAGCCGGTCGACGGTTCGGGCGGTTACGGCATGCTCATGGGGCCGATGTCCACCAAGGCGGAGCGCGGCAAGTTCGCCGATTCCCTGAAGTCGGATCCACGCAGCTTCATCGCCCAGCCGGTGGTCACACTATCTACCGTGCCGACGCTGGTGAACGACCGGCTCGAACCCCGCCACGTGGACCTGCGGCCCTTCATCCTCAGCGGGCGCGAGACCAACGTGACCACCGGTGGACTGACGCGCGTCGCGCTGCGCAAGGGGTCGCTGGTGGTCAACTCCTCGCAGGGCGGCGGCAGCAAGGACACCTGGATCGTGGACACGGAGAGCTAGGTGCTGGCGCGCACCGTCGAGAACGTCTACTGGCTGTCGCGCTACCTGGAGCGCGCGGAGAACACCGCGCGCATCATCGGCGTGAACACTAACCTGCTGCTCGACCTTCCCGGTGGCATCGCTCCCGGCTGGCTGCCGCTGGTGGACATCTCCGGCAACCGCGCGGAGTTCGACCAGATCCACGCGGGCAAGGCCACGCGCGGCGAGGAGCGCGACGTGGTGCAGTTCCTGGTCGCCGACACGACCAACCCGGGCTCGATCTGCTCGAGCCTGCACTACGCACGCGAGAACGCACGCACCCTGCGCGAGATCCTGCCCACCGAGGCCTGGGAGCTGCTCAACGAATTCATCGCCGACTGCACGCGCAACGTCGAAGGCGCGATCAACAAGCGCACGCGTTTCGAATTCCTCAAGCGCATCGTGATCACGCTGCAGACCATCGCCGGCATCCTCGACGGCACCATGAACCGCAACGACGCGTACACCTTCAGCCAGCTGGGGCGCAACCTGGAGCGCGCCGACATGACCAGCCGCATCGTGGACGTGCGCTCGGCCCAACTACTGCCCGCCGAGACTCCCGAGCTGCGACCCTTCGAAACCGTGCAGTGGATGAGCGTCTTGAAGAGCCTGTCCGGCTACCAGATGTACCGGCTGCGCATGCGCACCCGAGTGAAGCGCACCGACGTGCTCCAGTTCCTGCTGCGGGACGATCAATTCCCGCGTTCCTGCCAGTTCTGCCTGATGCAGCTGGAGCGTTCACTGAACGAGCTGCCGCGCAGCGAAGGCGCGCTCGAGGTGCTGGCGGCGGCCGCGCGTTTCATCGAGCGGGCGCCGCTCGGCACGCTGGACCAGCCGGGATTGCACGAGCTCATCGACCGGTTCCAGCTGAACATCAGCAACGTGCACGACATGATCGCCGGCATCTATTTCCCGTCGCGCGATGTGAGCGGCGCACGGCGCATGCCCAGCCAGAGCCAGACTCAGAGCCAGACACAACGGCAAACCTCGCTGTCGTTCGGCGAGACGGTGAAGGCGTAGCGCCGCGTCGCGCTGGTCAGCGCTTCTTCTTGGCGTACTTCGCGCAGGGATCGATCTGCGACTCGTAGGTCTTGGTACCGGGTGGGATGTATTGCGGTACGTCGGGCACGCGCCCGGTCCAGAGGCCACGCCGCTTGGCGTCCAGGATCTGCTGATGCGCCCACAGGTCGCGCGAGAACTCCGCGCGCCGGATTCCGTCCACACCTTCGTTGCAATACGACTCGTGGTTGGCCTTGCACTGCTCGATGATCTTCTTGTCGGCTTCGAGCTGCAACGCCGCGCGCCTGGCGCACTCTTGCTCGAGCTTGTGCTCGGCTTCGACCATGGGATCGGGGGCGGCCGGCACGGGCTCGGCGGAGGTAGGCTGCGGACCGCGCTGGTCAGACCGGGTGTCGATCATCTGCGCCGCCGGTTGCGGCCTCGGGGCCGGAGCGATCTTGCTCTTTTCGCCGACCACTTCGACGGGGACAACGGCTGTGGGCGGCGGCAGGTCCGAAAAATGCACCTGGCCGCTGGCGTCCGTCCACTTGTAGACCTGCTGCGCGCAGACGGGCATCGCCACCGTCGATAACAACAATACGCAGGTGGTTAGGCGCCGGGCCGGGATCATGCCGGCAATGCTAGGCGTCGCACCCGTCCCGGGCAACGGGCCACCGGTCGGCCTGCGAAGTCGATCACGCGCTCCGGCGCGGGCGATGCAGGTAACGCTACGCATGGCTCGGCAGGTGCCGGCGCATGCTGTCCACATGATTGCGGGGTACCAGGTGCCGATCGCGAATGCCGGCTCCGGCCTGCGGTTGCTGGAGAAGACGGCGTAGGACGGCGTCGGCGCATTGCGGGCCTTCATGGCCGCGTGCTATGCAGCCGCCATGCAATCCTTCGGCGACTGGACCCTGCCCGATGAAGCTTCCGCCATACTCGTGGCGCTGGGCGCGGGACTGCTGGTCGGCGTCGAACGCGAGCGGCGCATGGAAGGCGACCGGACGCAGGCGGCTGCCGGCGTACGCACTTTCTCCATCACCGCGCTGCTGGGCGCGCTGGCCGCGCTCAGCGGTTCGCCGGTGCTGCTGGCCGCGGCCGCCACCGGCGTGGTCGCCTTGACGGCACTCTCCTACCTGAAGACCACGTCCGCCGATCTCGGCCTAACTACCGAGATTGCGCTGCTGGCCACGTTCGCCACGGGCGTGCTGGCGGCCACCAACCCGGTGCTGGCCGCCGCCGCCGGCGTGCTCATCGTGGTGCTGCTGGTGTCGCGCGGCGTGCTGCACGATTTTGCGCGGCGCGAGCTGTCCGACCAGGAACTGCGCGACGGCGTACTGCTGGCCGCCGCCGCCATCCTGGTGCTGCCCATCCTCCCCGACCGTCCCATCGATCCGTGGCAGGTGGTGAATCCGAGGCTGGTGTGGAAGCTCACCGTGCTCATCATGGCAGTCGACGCCGCCGGTTACGTGGCTCAGCGCGTGGTGGGGGCGCGGGCCGGGCTGCCGATCTCCGGACTGCTGGGCGGATTCGTCTCGAGCACCGCCGTGGTCGCCACCATGGGCAAGCGCGCGCAGGCGGATGAGAAAGTCTGCCCGTCGGCCGTGGCCGGCGCGGCGCTGTCGCAAGTGGCGACGGTGATACAGCTCGCCATGGTGCTGGCCGTGAGCGACGCGGTGTTGTTAGGCCAGCTGCGCTGGCCGCTGCTCGCCATGGGCCTGGTGACGGCGGGCTATGGCGCGCTCATGATGATCCGTGCCACGCGCGGTGATGCCACGCCGCCACCGGTGAGCGGGCGCGCCTTCCGAATGCGCACCGCGCTGATGTTTGCCGGCGCCTTCGTGCTGGTGATGCTGCTGGTCGCCTGGCTGCAGCGCACGTTCGGCGCCACCTGGGCGCTGGCCGGCGTGGTGATCGGCGGATTCGCCGACGCGCATTCCACCGCGGCATCCATCGGCTCGCTGGCCGCGCAGCAGCACATGAGCCGCGAGCTGGCCGCCGTCGGCATCGGCCTGGTGATCTCCACCAACACGCTGTCGAAGCTCGGTTTCGCGCGCACCGGCGGCAGCGGGTATTTCTGGCGTCTCGCTCCGGGTCTCGCGCTGCTGGTGGCGGCGTTCTGGGCCACGTGGTGGCTGGTGCGTGGCTGAGTCGATTGGCAGCTCGTTTCGCCTGATGGTCGTCGCGGTGCTCGCGGCCTGCGCGCTCGGCGCGGCCGGTGCGCTGCTGCTGGTCGTCACCGGTCTGGTAGTCGAAGGGCTCGTCGCCGCGGCCATCACCGTGCTGGCATTCCGCGCCTTCTGGCGTGACTCGCGGCGCAAGCGCGAGCTGCTGAAGCACGGCTATTACGCGGGTCGGCGCCTGGGGACGCACTGGATATACGAGGAGCTTCGCGGCCGCGAGATCGTGGCGCTCGAGCTGCCGCTCGATTACCTGGGCCGCGGGGAGTACGCCATCCATGTGCCGGGCGAACGCGACTGGCGGACGAGCATGCCCACCTGGGCACGCGAGCACCGTTCGGAGATCCTCGCGCGTCTCGAGACCGTGTTCAAACGCAGCCAGATGCACCTGCACCCCGACGCGTCGCCGGAATCGGAATGAGCAAGCGCATCGTGGTGTTGTCGGGCTCGGGCCTGTCCGCGGAAAGCGGCCTGCCCACCTTCCGTGATTCCGCAGGCCTGTGGAATCAATACGACTGGCGCGAGCTCGCCAGTCCCGAGGGCTGGCGCAAACATCCGGAAGTCGTGCTCGCCTTCTACAACGAACGCCGCGCCCGCGCGTGGGCGGCGCAGCCCAACGCCGCGCACCTGGCCATCGCCGCGCTGGAGCGGAGGTTCGACGTGGTAGTGGTCACGCAGAATGTGGATGGCCTGCACGAGCGTGCCGGTTCGACGCGCGTGCTGCACGTGCATGGGGAACTGGCGTTCGCGCGCGGCAGCGGCGGCCGGCAACGCCGCTATCGCATCGACGCCGCGCCCATCGAGCTCGGGCAGACCTGCGAGGACGGCACGCAGCTGCGGCCGGACATCGTGTGGTTCGGTGAGGAGACGCTGCACATGGACGAGGCGCGCGAGCACGTCGCCGCAGCCGACAAGGTGTTGGTGGTGGGAACCTCGCTGACGGTGTACCCGGCCGCGGGCCTGGTGGAGTTCGCGCGGTGTGACGCGGAAAAGGTACTCAACTCGCTGGACATGGACGAGATTCCGGCCGGGTTTCAATTCCTCGCCGGTCGCGCCACCGAAGTGATTCCGCAGCTCAGCGCGCGGTGGTTGGGTCCACCTTCGTGACCATGGGGCGCGGCAGGTCCGGCTCGCAGGCGCTGAAGTAGGTCATCACCTTGTCGAGGCGCGTGCGCTGCGCGATGTCGGCCGAGCGATATTCGTGCGCCAGCAGCGCATCGCGGAAGCGGCCCAGCGAGTTGTAGAGCTGCAGCGCTTCCGGGACCTCGTGGCCGATCGCGCGATACAGACCGGCATGCGAGTGCGTCGGCAGCAGTGGCGCGACGGCGGCGCCATCGGACGTCCTGTACAACGGCGTCGGAAACGAATTTTCCGGCAACGCGTAAATCTTCTGCAGCACTGCGCGCTGGTGCGGCGTGATCAATTCCACACGTCCGACCATGACCCGCTTGATGTCCGCGGGCGTGGAGATCGACAGCGGCAGGCGCTGGTCGGTCCAGGCCTGCGGCAGCACGAAGAACACGCGCAGTCCTTCGCTTTCGAAGTACGACAGACTCCACGTGTCCAGCATGGCTGCGGCTTCGTCGGCGAACAGTCCCTGCGACTTCAGGGCTTTCGCGAGCTCGTTTTTGAGCACCGGCAACATGCTCGCCGAATTCGCGGCCGCCGGGGGAAACGCCGGCGCCTGCGCGGTGGTGCCGTCCGGATCGATCGTCCGGTAGCGCACCTTGCCATCCGCCGCCACGTCGACCAGCCAGAGACGCGGTAGACGGGCGAGCTGGGTTTCGCCCGGCCGCAGCTCGATTTGCACGTGGCCGTCCTGCTCGCGCACCACGAGCGGCGCATCCACATGCCCGACGCCGCGGTAGAACAGGTATTTCTCGGCTTCCTGGCCTGTGGCATCGCGGACCACCGTGGACGCAACCTTGCGCGGCGCCAGCCACACGTCGTCCGTGGTGTCGGGCAGTAGTTTGGCGGCCCGCGGGTCCAGGCGCACGCCTTGCCAGCTCAGCGAGCTTTGCGCAGCGGCGTCGATGGTCTTCGGGAAGTCGAGCCCTTCGGCAGCCGCCGCGGGATAGAACTCGGTGAGCCAGCCACCCACGAACGTGGCACGTACGTCGAAGGGCTGCGACTGCCATGCGGCGGGTGGATAGAAGTACATCACCGGGGTTTCGAGACGCAACGTCACGTCCGGATGGCAGCGCGGCGCGCCCTGCGACCACCGGGCCGGCAGCGCGGCCGTGGTGAAGATCGGCACGTCGCCCAGCCGATGCACGAAAGACGGCACCGGCTCGTCATCGACGTTGATGCCGGGGATGGTCTGGCCCTGCTCAACCTGGAAGGAGGTGAACGTGCCCCATTCGTGGACTACCAGCCGGGAGGTGTCGGCGTGAACCAACCCGACCATGGACAAGAGCACCCCGATCCCGAAGACTGCGCATGGATTCATGTGCCACCCCTTCACGATGATGCGCTGCGCCAGCGTAGATAGTCGAAGGATAGATGTTCCATGAGGAAATTGGTTCTCGGTTTCGCCGCGATGGCGCTGGTTCTCGGCGTCAACGCTTTTTATATATGGCGCGCGCATCCGCTGCCGCACTCCGCAGTCGCGCCGGCGAGCGACGATCCGCGGCCTCACCCCGATTCCAGGACGTTCATCAATGCTCCGGCGATGGCAGATCTGCGGGCGACCGCCGTGAACGCCGCCCCCGCGGCCGGCCGCGCGACCCGGGCCGACCTCGCGCGCGCCTTTCTCCGGAAGTACCACAATCCGGCCGGGCGCGAGGAATTGTTCCGGCAAAGCCTGCGCGCAAGCCGCCCGGAATATGCCGACCTCGCGCAGGCGCTGGGCCTGGAGCCTGACGAGGCGGACGCGCTGATCGAACTACTGGTGCGCCAGGATCTCGCCAGGGAGGAGCTCGTGATGCAGTGCATGGCCGAGGACGGCTGCCGCGACACCGACCTACAGCTGTCGCTCGGCGAAGCGCAGAACCGGGAGATCGCCGACAGGTTTGGGCCCGATATCCCCGACAAGCTGGCGCTGTACGGCGAGAGCAGGCCAGAGCGTCGCGTGGTCGGGCTGCTGCGGGAGAGATTGCCCGACACCGCCCAACTTTCAGATGCCAAGGCGGACCAGTTGATCCGCGCGCTGGTCGAGGAGAGTCGCCGCATCCGCCAGGATCTGGCGGATGCCGGCGAGCCTGGCGTCGACGCCACCAACCTCGGCGTGTTCGTCGCGGCGAATCCCGGCGATACCGCGGCAGCCAGCGCGGCGCAGTCGTTCAATCGACGCAAGCTCCTGGTGGCCGCCGGCGTGTTGAATGGCCCGCAGCTCGCGGCCCTGCAGAAGCTGTTCGACGACACGATGGGGCTGCAGCCGTTGGCCGGACAAGGACGCTGAGCCTGGCGTGATTCACGGCGCGCAGTAGTAAGGCCAGCGATGCCGGAATGCCTGCTCGATCGTGCGGGCCAGTGGCTTTCAATCGCCGTCGCGCCGCCAGCTGCGCAAGGTCGTCACGGTGCGTAACAGGCCTCGATGAGCCCGCTGGCACCTTCGGCTCACTGCATCACACGAGTGACAGGCGCAGCAGTGCCGGAACGAGGAAGCCTCCCGTCGCGTTCATGGAGCGCAATGATATGCCTTGCCCTACACTGCCGCGATGATCGTGAGTGAAATCGAACGGACCACGATGGTGCGCGTCACCTGGCGCCTGCTGCCATTCCTGCTGCTGCTGTACATCATCTCGTGGCTGGACCGGGTGAACGTGGGATTCGCCAAGCTGCAGATGAGCTCGGACCTCGGCTTCAGCGAAACCGTCTATGGCTTCGGCGCCGGCATCTTCTTCATCGGCTACGCGTTGTGCGAAGTGCCGAGCAACCTGGCGCTGGTGCGCTTCGGCGCGCGGCTGTGGATTGCGCGCATCATGATCACCTGGGGATTGATCTCCGCCTGCACGATGTTCGTGCACGGCGAAACTAGCTTCTACGTGATGCGGTTCCTGCTAGGCGTCGCCGAGGCGGGATTTCTTCCGGGCATCGTCTACTACCTGAGCGAGTGGTTCCCGCGTGAGCAGCGCGCCAAGGCGGTGGCCTGGTTCATGATCGGCATTCCGCTGTCGATCGTGTTCGGCGGGCCATTGTCGGGATACTTGTTAGGCTTCGACGGCCACCTGGGACTGCGCGGCTGGCAGTGGATGTACCTGGCCGAGGGGCTGCCCGCAACCATTCTCGGCTTCGTGGTGCTCGGCTGGCTCACGGAGAAACCGGCCGAGGCGCGCTGGCTGACCGCAGAGCAGCGCGGCTGGCTCAGCGAGAAGATGGCCGCCGAGCACGCCGAGGCCACCACGCGCCATCGCATCAGCCTGGGCGAATCGCTGCGTCATCCCACGGTGTGGCTGCTGGCGCTGATCATGTTCTGCTGCCAGACCGGTAGTTATGGCCTGACCCTTTGGGTGCCGACCATCATCAAGGGACTGAGCGGATTCACCAACCTCGAGACCGGGTTTTTCTCGGCCATTCCCTACATCGCGGCGGCGCTCGGCATGATCCTCATCGGGCGCAGCTCGGATCGCAGCGGCGAGCGCATCCTGCACCTGGCGGTGCCCACCGCCATCGGCGCGCTGGGATTCATCGCCACCGGGATGTTGTCGTCGCCGGTGCCGGCGATGATCGCGCTGTCGGTTGCCGCCGTGGGCGACTACGGCACGCGCGGCCCCTTCTGGGCACTGCCGGGCAAATTCCTCGCGGGTAGCTCGGCCGCCGCGGCCATCGCGTTGATCAATTCCATGGGGGCGGTGGGTGGCTTCGTCGGCCCCTACGCTGTCGGCTACCTCAAGGATGCCACCGGCAGCTTCCGCAGCCCGCTGTTCCTGCTGGCCGGCATACTGGTGATCGGGTCGCTCCTGACGTTACTCCTGCGCCGCTCGCCGGTGCTCGCGCCGCCCGCCGCCGCGCCCGCCGCCTCATCTAACTAGCCAGCCCGCCAGCAGCTCGTGACCCGCCGACCAGTCACCCAGGCCGCTCGCCGCGTTGATGTGCCCGGCCTTGCCGATGTCCACGAGACGGCTGCGCCAGGAATCCGCACGCTGGCGCGCGTAATCGATGGACGCGTATGGGTCGTCCTGGCTGGCCACGATGAGAGTGCGGCAAGGCATCGGCCCTTCGGGCACGGGTGCAAAGCCCATGGCGTCGGCAGGGAATTGTTTGCTGGAAGGATCCGGCACTGCGACCAGCATTGCACCCGCGACGCGCTGTCGCGTGGCCCGCAGCCAGTGCGCCACAAGCAGGCAGCCGAGGCTGTGCGCCACGAGGATGCTGCCGGGCCCGGAACCCGCCACCACACGTTCCAGCTCGGCCGACCACTCGGAGCACACCGGATGATCCCAGTCACGCTGCTCGACACGACGGTAGTTAGTGTGGCGGGCCTGCCAGAGGCTCTGCCAGTGGTCGGGCCCGGAATTGCCGATGCCGGGAATCAGCAGGATCGCGTTTGTCATGCGGTCAGGATATGTACGCGCGCGCCGCGCGCCCAGCCCGGATTCGTGCCTGGCAGCGCGCGGCGCCGTTGATTCATTCTTATGAGGAAAGTCGCACCGATGAATTCAAAGCAAGCCGTCCAGCTCGACGCCATCGACTGGCGGATCGTCGAAGCGCTGCAGGCCGACGGCCGCGCCTCGCTCTCGAGCCTCGGCAAGAAGGTGGGCTTGTCGCAGCCGGCGGTTTCGGAGCGGGTAAAGCGGCTGGAGGCGCGCGGCGTGATCGAGGGCTACTCGGCGCGCATCAATTTCCGCGCCGTCGGTCTCGACCTGCTGGCGATCGCGCGCATCAAGACCACGTTCGCCAACTTGCAGGCCTGCCTCAAGCTATTCGAGACGATGCCCGAGGTCCTGGAGGTGCACCGCGTGACCGGCGACGACTGCCTCATCGTCAAGCTGCTGGTGCCGCGCGCCGCGCAGCTGGAATCCGTGATCGACCGGCTGGCGAAGTATGGCTCGGTGACCACGTCGATCGTGCTGTCGTCACAGCCGCCCGCAGCCATCACGCGGCGCATCACACATAGCTGAGCCACCACGCGCGGCTGCGGGCTTTCACGGCCGCGACCCAGCGGCAGAAGGGATAGAGCATGACGATGACCAGCGCCCACACGCAGTACACCAGCGGCAGCGACACGCCGTAACCCGCGGGAAACAGCGGCGGGAAGGTCATCAGCAACCGCACCGGCACACCCTGGATGACCCCTAACAACAGGCACAGGGCGTGCAGCAGGAAGAAGTGCGCCACGTAGAACGCAAACGGCACGCGCCCGAACATCACGAACATGTCCTTGAAGAAGCCGTGCAGGCGGTCGGCGTACGCGCACAGGATGGCCGCAGGGCCCAGCGTCATGGTCAGGAACAGCAGGCTGGGCGGATACTTGGTGACGTTCAGGAAGTCGATGAGCGTGCCCGCCGCGTGCGCCTGCTGTTGCCAGTGGTTAGGCTCGCCGTAACCGTCGATGAGGCGCAACACCAGGAAGAGTGCCGTCAATCCCAGACCCCAGGCCAACAGTGCGCGGTTGCGCGCCTGCGGCTCGCGCTCGAACAGCAATGAGGCGCCGTAGCCCAGCAGCATGGTGCCGAACCAAGGCAGCAGCGGGTAGAGGAAGGTGAACTGGAGCGGTCCCCACGCCTTGCTCATCGGTACGTGCAGTGCGGCCCACAGCGGCGGGCTGGTATCGAGCAGACTCTGCGACGTCGGCCAGTGCCCGTCGAGCAGGTTGTGCCCCAGAACGATGGTGGCACCCGCAACCAGGCAGAGCTTGCGGCCGAGGAATTGCATGCCGGCCAGCAGCATCATGCTGGCGCCGATGGCCCAGATCACCTGCATGAAGGCCAGGGTCTTTCCTCCGAACTGCTCGATGCCACCAGGCGCATAAGTCGCCGCGGTGGAGACCACGAAGATTTCGACGAACACCAGCCACAATCCGCGCGTAAGCAGGAAGAGAGCCAGATCCTTCGGGGCCTTGCGTGCCGCCATCAGCCCGGCGCTGGTGCCGGACAGGAATACGAACACCGGCGCACAGAAGTGCGTGATCCAGCGTGTCAGCGCCAGCGTGAGCGGCACATCCGGTGAGCCCATCGGATCGATGGACATGGCGCTGTGGAAGAAGTCGCGCGTGTGATCGATCGCCATGATGACGATGACCAGGCCGCGCAGCATGTCGATCGAACTCAGGCGGTAGGCCCGCTGATCGGTATTGTTCAAGAGCGCCTCCCCCCGTACTCGGCGTGCATCTTGAAACTTTCGCCGTGCTCGGGCAAATAGCGCGCCATGAAAACCATCATCTATGGCATCAAGAACTGCGACACCATGAAGAAGGCGCGCGCCTGGCTCGAGTCCCACGGCGTGGCGTACGACTTTCACGACTACAAGGAGTCCGGCATCGAGCGCCGCAGGCTCGAGGACTGGCTGAAGTCGGTGGAATGGGAGGTGCTGCTGAATCGCGCCGGCACCACCTTCCGCAAACTACCGGACGCGGCAAAGCTGAATCTCACCGAGGGCAAAGCCGTGAAGCTGATGCTCGAGCAACCCTCGATGATCAAGCGGCCGGTGCTCGAGCATGGCAGCACACTGCTGGTCGGATTCAGCCCGGAGAAATATGCCGCGCTCGAGTAGCCGAAAAATAGGCGCCGGCTGTTTCCAGACGGCGCCCAGAATCGGGAAAGTCGATTCTTGTTTCTGCCCTTCCCCCTCTAACTAGAACCCGTACTTGGCGGTGACCGCCCAGAAGATGCCCGGCAGGTCGTAGGTTCCGGCGTCGTAGCCGTTCAACGAGCAGCTGTAGCAGATCGGCGGATCTTCGCTGAAGATGTTGTTCACGCCGAGCGCCAGCTTGAAGTTCTGCACGCCGAACGCCTCCGTCCAGGCGACCTGCACGTCGTTGTAGAACGCCGAGTCCAGCTTGTGGAAGGTCTCGCCCTGGTTGCAGCCCGGCACCTCGGGCGTGAGCGCATTGCCGCAGTACTCGTTCACCGAATCGATGAATCGGGTCGTGAGGCTCACCATCCACGGCCCGCGTTCCCAGCCCAGCGCGAGGTTCGCCTGGATCTTCGGGATGGCGCTGTCGCTCACCTCGATGCCGACGGCACGCTGCGCGACGATGCCGTCCGTGTCGGTGGCGGTGTAGTCGTTGGTGTAGGTAGCCGCCAGTCCGGCCGTCAACGTGCCGAACGCCCACTCCTTGCTGCGCCAGTCGACCTTGAAGTCGAAGCCGTCGGTCTCGATCGAGCCTAAGTTGTCGAGGAAGTTCTCCGGCGGGGCCAGGTCACCACTCGACTGTCGGCTGAACGGTGAGCACAGTGTGGCGTCGGTGCCGCCCGCGCCGAGGCAGGCGTTGAGCAGCGCCGCGATGTCACGCGCCTGGATACCGTCGTCGATCTTGTAGTTGAAGTACGTGAGCTCGAAGGTGAGGCGCTGGGCAAAGCTGTCCGCCCAGGTGGCATCGTGGATCAGGCCGACGGTGTAGCTGTCCGACTTCTCGGGCTTCAGGTCCGGATTGCCACCCGTGAACGTGGTGATCTGCGTATTGGCCTGTTCGAACCCCGACGGCACGCCCTGCGCGCGGCAGGCGGTTTCCAGTGCCGTGGTGTTCGGACCATCCGAGTCGAGCACCACCGGCGGCGCGCCCGTCGGACCGCAGGGATCCGTGAGCGTCGCCCCGAACTGCGTCAGGCCGTAGAGCTCACCGAGATTCGGCGCCCGGAAGCCTTTCGAGTAGGTAGCCCGCAGGCCGAGGGCTTCGATGGGTTGCCAGCGGAAGCCGATCTTGCCCGTGGTCTCGTTGCCGAAGGTGGAGTAGTCGGACCAGCGCACCGCGGCCGACAGGTCGAGCGACTCCAGCACCGGGAAGCTGAACTCGGCGTACACCTCGTCGACGTCGTAGCTCGCCGAGACGGGCGATGCGAACGAGTCCTGCGATTCACCGTTCTGGCGCAGCGGATCGGGCAGGAAGTCGCCCTCGTACTTGCGGTGCTCCGCGCCCGCCGCGAACCCGGCGGTTCGATCGCCGATGTTGAACAGATCACCGGTGATGTTGGCGCTGATCAATTGCAGCGTCTGCTTGGAGGAATCGATCTGGGTGGTGCGGATGTAGTCGATCATCGGCTGCGTGAACTGCCGCCCCTGCCCGCCGAAAATATCGAGCGGCACGCATCCGGGCACCTGGGCGCACACCGCCGGGTCACCCAGCGCGAGCTGGATCTTCGCGATGTTGTACCCGTTGGTGAACACCTGTTGCGCACTGTTTTCGGAACTGACCAGGTTCAGGTCCCAATGGAAGCGGTGCGTGTCGCCGAATATTCCCGTGACACCGATGTTGGCGTACCAGGTGTCGACGTCCTGGTTGAACTCGCGCGGACCCACCTCGATGGGCCGGCGCGTCACGCCGAGGAAGTTGTCACCGGCCACGAGATCGATGCCGAAGGGGTTGTACGGATTCAGCCGGGAAACGGAGATGTTGTCGGCGATGCCACCGGTGCCGGCCACCGGTCCCACGAAGATGGGCTCGGGCGCGGCCTGGTTGTTGGACTCGCGATTGTTGAACAAGCCCTTGGCGTAGATGGACACGTTTTCGGAGAGGTCGAAGTCCACGCGCGCGAACATCGACTTGCGCGTCGACGGCGTCAGCAACAGGTTGAAGGGCGCATAGTTGAAGCGGTCGTTGTCGCCGAAGTTGTGGTACGTGCCGGCGGACGGATCGGCCGGGTTCCAGACGGGGGTGGTCGTGCCGTCATTGAGCGTGAGGTTGTAGAAGGTATCGCCCGCCGCGCAGGAACCGATTTGCCCCGCGGGCCGGGTATGGTCGCAGAAGCGGTAGCGACCCTGCGGCGTGCCCGAGCTGCCGGCCGCGAGTCCGGCATTGGGCTCGGGGAATGACGACTGCTCCCATTCCCCGGAGCTGATCGCCTCCTGGTCGAAGTAGCTGGCGACGAACAGTCCGTGGAATTTTTCGCCACCGCCGCCCACCGTGAGGCTGAGGTCGGTGTTGGCTCCGCCGAGATCGTATTCGCCGCGGTAGCCGTTGACCTCCACGCCTTCGAAATTCTTGCGCGTGATGATGTTCACCACGCCGGCGATGGCGTCGGAACCGTAGATGGCCGACGCGCCATCCTCCAGCACCTCGATGCGGTCGATGATGCTCATGGGAATGGTGTTGAGGTCGGCGGCGCCCGACACGCCGGAGGCCGAGGACTCGTTGACCCAGCGGATGCCATCGACCAGCACCAGCACGCGCTTGGATCCGAGGTTGCGCAGGTCCACCTGCGCGGAGCCGGCGCCGATTCCGCCGCCGTCTGGTGGATAGCCGAAGTTGCCGGAGGAGTTGAACTTGGTGTTCAGCGCCTTGCCACTCGTCGTAGCCTGCTGGAGCAGGTCACCGATGTTGGAGATGCTGCTGCGCTCGATGGCGGCGCGATCCAGGATCGACAAAGGTTGTTGGGAGTTGGCGCTGGTCTGAATGATGCGCGAGCCGGTGACCACCACCTCCTGCATCGATTCATCCGGATTTGCGTTCTGGGCTTGGGCCGCACTGGCTGCCGCGAGAAGCGGGACCAGACCCGAGACATGAAGAATGGAACGTTTCATGCGATCACCCTTTCCTTGTTGGTTTGGCGCCGACCCCCTCCTCTCGGCGAATGCCGCGATATGTACCCTCATGTGGGACAAAATGAAAGTCAGATGTGGTGAGCATGCGACGAGTAAGCGGCTGTTTGCGACCGGCCGACGTCAGCCTGTCGCCTGGGCGCAACGATTTGGCCGGGCCGGCTCAGCGCGCGAGCTGGCGCGAGGGGATGGCGGTGTCGTCCGGCGGCGCGGCGTGCGGATGCAGCGCCGTGGTCAGCGTGGTCTCGCCGTGCGTGATCATGGCCGTGGCGTTGAACTCCACCACCCAGGCCAAGCAGCGTTCGGCCGGCATGGCGCCGGCGTAGCGGAAGCCCTGCACGTAGTCGTAGCCCGCAGCCTGCAGGAATTGCGCGTCCCATTCGGTCTCGACACCCTCGGCCACGAGCTCCAGCCGCATCGCATGCGCCATCTGCGCGGTGGACTCGACGATGATGCGGTCATCGGCGTTGTTGCGCATGCCCGCCACGAAGGAGCGATCGATCTTCAGCGCATGCACCGGCAGGTCGCGCAGGTAACCCAGCGACGAGTAGCCGGTGCCGAAGTCATCGATGGAGATGAACACGCCGAGCTTGTCGATCTCCTGGATCACGCGCAGGGCGCGTGCCGGGTCGAGCATCATCGCGCTCTCGGTGATCTCGAGCTCCAGCAAGGCGGCCGACACCCCCGATTCCTCGAGCAGCGCGCGCAGCCGCGCCGGAAAGCCGGTGTCCTGCAGCAGGCGTGACGACAGGTTCACCGCGATGCGCACGTGCATGCCGCGCTCGCGCCAGGCGCGCACCTGGGCGAGCGCCGCGCGCAGCGACCATTCGGTGAGCGGGCGTATGAGATCGGTGGATTCGGCGATGGCCACGAACTCGGCCGGCGAGATCGCGCCCTGCGTGGGATGGAACCAGCGCACCAGCGCCTCGACGCTGTCGACCATGCCACTGCGCAGGTTCACCTGTGGCTGGAAATGCAGTTCCAGCTGGCTGTTGGCGATGGCCGAACGCAGCTCACCGCCGATGGCCAGCTTGCGCACCGAATTCTCGTCGTGCGCGGAGTCGTAGAACTCGTAAGGCGTACCGCGTTTCTTCGCCGCGTACATCGCCACGTCCGCGTGGCGCAGCAGCGTACCCGCCTCGCTGGCATCCTGCGGAAACCGCGCGACGCCGATGCTCACACCCACTTCGATGGAAATGCCGGCGACGTCGATCGGCGCGCGCAGGCTGTCGACCAGCGCCTGCGAGGTCTGCACGATGGATTCGCTGGAGTGCGGCTGGTCGAGCACCACCGTGAATTCATCGCCGCCGATGCGGGCGATGAAACCGCGGTTGCCCAGCGCCTGCTGGAAGCGCTGCGCCACTTCGCACAGCACGCGATCGCCGACGTTGTGGCCCAGCGTGTCGTTGACCTCCTTGAAGCGGCAAAGATCGAGCATCAGCAGCGCGATGGTCGGCTGCGAGCGGTCCGGCGCCAGCGCTCTCTCGAGCTGCGCGAGCAGCGCCGAGCGATTGGGCAGCGAGGTCAGCGAATCGTGCGTGGCCTGGTGCTGCAGGTGACGCGTCTGCGCCTGCCGGTCGCGGACGTCGCGCACGATGGCCGTGTACAGGCGCTCGGTATCGAGCCCGAGGCTCGCGGTGGACACGCGCCGCACGCGGCTCACCGAGATCTCCACCGGGAAGACGTCGCCTGTCAAGGTGCGCGCGTCGCACTCGCGGATCGTGCCGTGCAGCGCCGCCAGCCTCGCGCTGGCGCCGTCGCCCGCGAGCAGCGTGATGAAACGCGCGATGGGCTCGTCCAGCAGATCGTACGCGGCGCAGCCGAACATCCGCAGGGCTGCCGGGTTGGCGGTCTTCACGATGCCGTCGTCGTCGATGCAGATGATGCAGTCCGCCGAGGACTGGACCACGCTCTTGAGCAGCGCGTCGCGGCGGCGCATGCCGATGGCGAACGACAGCGCGCGCCAGGTCTGCGTATCGAGCCAGCGCACGGTGACGGCGATGAACAGCAGGGCGACCAGCAGCATGGGCGCGACCGCGTCGAGCAGCACGCGGTGCGATTCGAAGGCGTACACGGACGCACCGGCGATGGCCACCATCAACGCCAGCAGTGCCCCGAGATTGCGGCGCCAGCTCGATGCGAACAGCAGCACCGCGAGCAGGCCCCACCCGCCCAGCAGCAACACCGCGAGCCAGCGGGACAGCGGAACCGCGACGCCGGCGTTGACCGTCTCGGTGGCCAACGCCTGTACCACGATGCCCGGCAACTGGCCGTACACGGGCACCGCGAGCATGTCGCCGAGCTCCAATGCCGTGGCGCCGACGAACACCTGATGGCCGTCGAACTGGCCGCGCGGCACGCGACCCTCGAGCACGTCGACGAAGGAAACATAGGTGAACGAGCTGGGAGAGATCGAATAGTCGATGGTGACCGCGGGCCGGTCGATGACGCGCCGATGCGGATCGATGACGCTGGCGATGCGCTCGCCACCGATGCTCGAGACATTGGGCCACTCGCGCGCCAGGCCGTCCGAGCCGACCTTGGCGTTGACCGCCGCGAATTCCACGCTGCGGGCGAAGCGCGGCAGAGGTTTGCTGACCAGCAGCTGACCGTCGGTGCCGCTGGCGTACTGGAAAAACGCCGGCAGCAACACCGGGAAGCCGCGGCGGCGCGCGAGCGCGGCATCGAGCACCGCATCGTCGAGCGGGTTCGAAGGCGAGCTGAAATCGATGTCGACAAAGACGCGTTGCGGCGCGCTGCCGTTCAGTTGTTCGAGCAGCCGCGCGTGCTGGCGCCGCGGCCAGGGCCACGCGTCGAGCGCGCGGATGCTGGCGGCGTCGATGCCGACGATGACGATGTCCGACTTGCGCTCGTGCCTCAGCAGGCGCGCGCGCGCATCCGCCACGGCGTTGTCCAGGGAGCGCAACGCGCCGCTGAACTGCAGCGCGCACACGCCGGCGAACGCCGCGAGCGCGATCAGCCACCAACTATGTCGGCGGCCGATGCGAATCATTTTTTGTGCGCGAGGCCGTGGACGCCATCGTCCTCTCTGCCGTGGTTGGAGTTGTCGCCGTTGCCGCTGTTGCCGGTGCCATTGCCGGAGCTGTTGCTGCCCGCGTTGTCGTTGCCGTGGCCGTGGCCGTGGCCCGCGTTGTCGCCGCCGTTACCGCTGTTTCCCGAGTTGCTTCCACCGTCGCCATGCGAGTCCTCGCCGCCGACCTCGAGATCGGCGCCACCCACGGTCACAGGTACGTCGACCACCGGCGGGCTGCCGGCCACGATCGGTGGAACACCTGCGTCGGCCGGCGGATTGTCGACGGGAACGTGGGATATCACCGGCGGCACTCCGACGGGCGGCTCTGCACCCACGCCGGGAGGAACCGCGGGCTTCGCTTCCAGATACGTGTCGATCACGCCGCGGACCACGGGCTGCTGCTCCGGCGCATTCGCGCGCGCCATGAGCGCGTCGCCCTCGATGATCGGGGCCGATGACTGGCCACCGGTGGCGGGAGCCGGGGCCGGCCGTGGTGGCTTCGGCGACGGGTCATCCATGCGCAGGACACCGATGGCGCGGTCACCCTGCTTGCGCGACGCTACTTCGCCGGCCCTGATGTCCACGGCCGAGCTGTCGTCCGCGGCGCGGATCTCCAGCAATCCTTCGTACAGCGAGATGGTGGCGCCGTTCTCCTGCGCCACGACGTTGAACTGCGTGCCCTTGACCACGCCCACGAGGTACGGCGTCACCACGCGCAGCTTGCGGCCGTCGCGCTTGCCGACGTCGTAGAACGCGCTGCCGCTGGGTTGCACGATGCGGTCGATGGGAGCGCCGTGCTTTTCCAACGCCGGGAATTCCAGCACCGTGTCGGGCCCGACGCTCACCGTGGTCGCGCCCTGCCGCAGGTCCACCGAGCCGTCGTGCCCGGTACGCAGCGTGGCGGGCGGTTCGAGCAACGCGCCGTCGTGCAGCGCGCGCGTGGCTCCGCCGACCAGCAGGTGCACCTCGCCCTTGAGATTCGCGATCACGATGTCGCCGCTGTCGAGCGCGAACGCCGGCGTCGCGCCCCACGCGCAAACTGTGAGCGACAGCGTTATCAACAGCCTAACTAGCCGACGCGTGGGCGGCTCATTATGGTGAGAGGCCTTCATCCTCGATCCCCTTATTCGAATGCCGTGCATCCTACTAAGGCGGCCCCCGTCACAATGTGAGTCGCATCTCATCAGCCCGCGCGCGGAGCGCGGAGAATGCCCGGCCCCGTTCCCCGTCGCACCGAGATGCGCTCGCATATAACAAAAGACGGCCAGCGCTCACGTTCCGCTCAGGCACGCGCAATACCGCACGCGGCGGCGCTTGTCATAATCGGCGCGCTGTCGCGCGACGCGGCCGCGGGTGCTCCCGAGCTAACTACTCGCGCCGCGGCGCTGGCCACCGTGGTGGTCGACGGAGCCAGCGCATACGCGGCCCCGCGCCTGTTCGCGGCGTACCGCGATCAGCTCGGCCGTCCGATCTCGCGGGACGGCGCGCGCGCCATCGCCACCGCGCTGGTGGCGATGTACGAGCGCGACGGCTACGTGAGCCCCGAAGTGAGCGTCGACGACGGGCGCGCCGCCAGCGGCGTGCTGCGGCTGGACGTGCACGAGGCGCGGATCACGCGCGTGATCCTGTCCGGCGACAGCGGCCGGTATCGCGACAAGCTCGAGGACATCGGCGCGCGTCTGGAAGCGGCGCGCCCGCTGCGCAAGGACGACGTGCCCGAGGCGCTGCGCGCCATGCGCGGTCTCGCGGGACTGGCGGTGAGCATCAACACGCACCGCGACGCGCGAGTACGCAACGGCTTCGAGCTGCGGGTGCAGGCCGAATTCTCCGCCGTACAGGGCATGGTCCGCATGAACAATCGCGGCACCGAGCAGGTGGGACCGGAATTCCTCATGGGCCAGGTGTTCCTCAACGGCCTGTGGGGCCGTGACCAGAAGCTGGGCCTGATCTTCGCGTCGGCGTCCGACCCGTGGGAATACCTGGGCGCGGGCCTGTATTACGACGCGGCGCTGGGCCAGGACGGTACGCGCGGCAGCCTGCTGCTGTTCCGCTCGCATTCCGCGCCGAACGAGCGGCCGGTGAACTACGCCGACGAATATCGGCGTGAGCGCGCCTCGCTGCGCATCTCGCACCCGCTGCGCCAGGACACGGATTCCTGGTTGAGCCTGGGCGTGGCCCTCGACGCCGACGACCTCATCGTCAGTCCTGGCTCGATCGATGTGCGCGAGGAACGGCTGCGCGTCGCGGAAACCGGCCTGCGCGCCGGCTGGCGCGGAGCAGCCGGGCTCCAGTACTCGGCAAACCTGCAGGCACGCAAAGGATTGAACGCCCTGGGCTCGGGCTTGCGGGCGCTGGACCTGGTGGACGATCCGCGGCGCGCCGACTTCCTGGTCGCACAGCTCGGCGGCACCGTGTACCGGCGTTTTGCCACCGACTGGTCACTGCGCCTCGACGGCTTCGCGCAATTCACCAATGTCGTGCTCCCCGACGTCGAGCGCTTCAAGATCGGCGGCGACCGGTTGGGGCGCGGCTTCGAGGTGGCGGAAATCGCCGGTGATCGCGGGCTCGGCGGCAAGCTCGAGCTGCGGCGCGACCTGACACGCAGCGACAGTCCCCTGGGCCGGCTCTCCTCCTATGGGTTCTACGACATCGGCGCCGCCTGGAAGAATGATCTCGATGATCGCGAGTCGGCGGCGACCGCGGGCACCGGCCTCGCCGTTTCCGGGTCGACGCTCAGTGGCTACCTCGAGGTGGCCGCGCCACTCACCGGGGTCGACGTCGAGGGCAGGCGGCGCACCTCCGTGTTCGCCGAGATCAGCTACCGGTTCTAGCGCCCTGCAGTCGCATGGCGATCGTCACATCGCCGGGATATAAATGACGTCCCTAACAAGAGCAGCGGGACGGCCATGGCCAACACGCACCGGGAAGAGTGGCTGCAGGGCGCGTACGGACTGAAGATTTTCGTGCGCTCCTGGCGTCCGGCGGCCGCCCCACGGGCCATCGTCGTGCTGTCGCACGGCTTCAACTCGCACGGCGGCTACTACCTGTGGGCGGCGGAGCAACTGCTGGCCAGCGGCCTGGCGGTGTACGCGCCCGACTATCGCGGCCGCGGCCGTTCCGACGGCGAGCGCTACTACGTGGAGCGGTTTGCCGACTACCAGTCGGACCTGGACCTCGCCGTGAAGACCGCTCGCGATCGCGATCCGGGGCTCCAGGTCTTCATTTTCGGGCACAGTGCGGGCGGCGTGGTGGCGTGCAATTACGTGCTGGATCACCAGAAGGAAATCGCGGGGCTGATCTGCGAGAGCTTCGCGTACCAGGTTCCGGCGCCGGATTTCGCGCTGGCCGCGCTCAAGGGGCTGTCGCACCTCGCGCCGCACGCGCACGTGCTCCGCCTGCCCAACAAGGCCTTCTCGCGCGATCCGAAGGTGGTCCAGGCGCTCGACGACGACCCGCTGCTGGCCAACGAAGTGCAGCCGACCAAGACCGTGGCCGAGATGGTGCGCGCCGACCAGCGCCTGAAGCGGGATTTCCCGCTGTTCACGTTGCCGCTGCTGATCATCCATGGCACCAGCGACAGCGTCACGCGGCCCGAGGGCAGCAAGGAGTTCTATTCGCGCGCCACCTCCGCGGACAAGACCCTCAAGCTCTACGAAGGGTATTTCCACGATCCGTTGAATGACGTCGGCAAGGAAGCGGTGATGGCGGACATCCGCGCGTGGCTCGAGCAGCGCCTCGCCTGATGCGGCCGGGCGCGCTGGCACTGCTGTTCGCGGCCGGCGCGGCGGGCGCGCAGCCGGCGCAGACGGTCGAGCGCTCGGCGACTCCCGCTGCGCTGTTCGCTGCCGAGGAGTCGCGCGCACTCGCCCGGACGCTACCGGCGGATCGCGAAGTGCACTTCCGCGTGCGCCGGCCCGCGATCGGCTCGTCTCCCGGGGTCCTCGTGTACGTATCGCCGACCGACTCGGGCGAGCCGCCCGAGGGTTGGGCAACTGTTCTCGATGAGGCGCGGCTGGTGTGGATCGCGGCGGATGGTTTCGGAAATTCACGGCCCACGGCCGAGCGCATGCTGGTGGCCGTGATGGCGCTCAAGCTGGCAGCCCGGGAGCCTGTCGATGGACGCCGCCTGTATGTGGCCGGCGTGTCGGGGGGCGGACGCGTCGCGAGCCTGGGCATCGCGCATTTTCCGCAGCTGTTCAGCGGCGCGCTGCTCATGGTCGGCGCGGACTTCTATCTACCGGAAGAGCGCGCCGCGCGCGAGCTGCTCGCGACTCGCAGGCTGGTGTTCCTGACCGGCAGCCGCGACTTCAACCATCGCGAGATGCGCCGTGCCTACCAGCGATATCACGACGCCGGCGTGACCCGGATGCTGTGGATGGACGAAGCCGGGTTCGGACACGAGCCGCCGCGCCCGGCGCAGCTGCGCGTCGCGCTGCGCTTCCTCGACGCGGATTGAGCGTGGAGGGTCGCGCGCCTCAGCGCGCGACGGCGCGCTTCACGAGCAGCGCCACCACGATCACCGCGAGACAGGACAGGCTCGCCCACATCTCGGGTTGTTTGCTCGGCATCAGCGACATGGCGACCATGACGCCGAGCATCGCCAGCGCCGCCGCGCCGGCGATGAGGTTTGCACCGCCCGCGGAACGCATCTCCGGTCGCGAATACGGAAAACGGAAATGCGCGACGGCCACGAACATGTAGGTGAACATCATCAGGGCGCCCGAGGAATTCATGAGGAAATTGAACAGCTTCTCGGGCGCGATCCAGTTGAGCAGCATGACGACGAAGCCGAAGGCGCTGCCCAGCAGGATGGCGCGCGCCGGCACCTGGCGCTCGTTGACCGCCGTGAGCCAGCGTGGCGCATCGCCCTTGTCGGCCATGGCGAACAACACGCGCGCGGTGACGTACACGCCGGAATTGAGGCACGACAGCACCGCGGTCAGCACGATGAGGTTCATGATCGTGGCGGCACCGGGTATGCCGATCCGCTGCAGGGCGATCGCGAAGGTCGAATCGCCCGCCTTGAAGTCGCTCCACGGCACGATGCACAGGATCAACGCGATGGCCACCACGTAGAACAGCAGGATGCGCAGCACCACGGTCGCGGCCAGGCGCGACAGCGTCTTGTTGGATTCCGCGGACTCGGCCGCCGCGACGGTGACGATTTCGGCACCCACCATCGAGAAAATGACGGTGGTGGCGCCGCTGAGGATGGCCAGCCAGCCGAAGGGCGCGAAACCGCCGTGCGCGGTCAGATGGGACAGGCCGGGACTGGCGGGATTTCCCACGCCTGACAACCAGCCCGCCGCAACCACGATGAAGACGACGATGGCGGCCACCTTGATGGAGGCGAACCAGAATTCGAACTCGCCATAGGAGCGCGCCGAGGCGAGATTCACCGCGGTGAGGATGGCCATGAGCCCGAGTCCGATCTGCCACTGCTCGAACATCGGCAACCAGGCATGCGCCGTCTGCGCACCGACCAGCGCTTCGAAGGCAACGACCACCACCCAGAACCACCAGTAGAGCCAGCCGGTGATGAAGCCCGCGCCATCGCCGAGCGCCACGCGCACGTACTCGGTGAATGAACCCAGCCCCGGCTGATCGACCGCCATGCGCGCCAGGACGGTGATGACGGCGAATACCACGACGCCCGCCGAGATGTAGCTCAGGACCACGGCCGGGCCGATGGTGGCGATGGCGCCGCTGCTGCCGACGAACACACCGCCGCCGATGATCCCGCCGATGGAAATCATCACGAGGTGACGAGCGAGGAGCGATTTCGAGAGGCGGGCGGTGGCAGTTCCGGTGGCGGCGGCGTCGGTGGCGTTCAAGTGGGTCGCTCGTGGCTGAGTTGCCGGAAAATACGCCGGAACGCGCCCGGCGTCGAATCGGGTGGACCGCGACCGGCGGCCGGCATCTTTCGCCACAATCCGCCGCCGGATTGCCACGGTTGCATCCGGGCGGCGCCGGCCGCGCGCGCTTTCATCTCTCGGGCTAACAACCGAGGGAGCGGAACATGGCTGGACGGGCACGCGCCGTGGCGCGCTGGATGACGATGCTGACGGTCCTGGCGTCGCTGCCGCTGGTGGCAGCGGCGCAGCGCGACACGCGCTCCGTCGCCGAGGCGACCGATCGCACGCTGTCGCCTTACTTCTTCGTGCGCAGTGTCGGCGACACCGGGCAGCTGCCGCTCAAGTCGACCGACGTGCAGGTGACCATCGCCGGCGTCATCGCCGACGTGAAGGTGACGCAACGCTACAGCAACGACGGCAAGACGCCGATCGAAGCCGAGTACGTTTTCCCGGGCTCAACGCGCGCCGCGGTGTATGGCCTGACCATGACCATCGGCGAGCGTCGCATCGAGGCGCAGATTCGCGAGAAGGAAAAGGCGCGCGCCGAATATGCCGCGGCCAGGGCCGCCGGCAAGAACGCGGCGCTGCTCGAACAGCAGCGCCCCAACGTGTTCAAGATGAACGTCGCCAACATCATGCCGGGCGACATCATCGAGGTGCAGCTGCGTTACACCGAGCTCATCGTGCCCACCGACGGCGTCTACGAGTTCGTCTATCCGACCGTGGTAGGGCCGCGCTATGTGAGCGGCGCCGAGGCGGTCCAGCCGCAGCAGAACTGGCAGGCCAATCCCTACCTCCATGCCGGTGAACAGCCGGTGGGTGAATTCGAGCTCCATGCGCACATCCACTCGGGCATTCCCATCAAGGAGGCGAACTCGCCGTCGCATCCCGCGCGAATCGAATTCAGCACCGTCAATGACGCCGGCGTGGAGCTGCTTCCGGGCCATGACAACGGCGCGAACCGTGACTTCATCCTGCACTACCAGCTGGCCGGCGCGGGCATCGAATCCGGGCTCCTGCTCTACGAGGACGGGCCCGAGAAATATTTCCTGGCGATGATCGAGCCGCCGAAGCGCGTCACCGCCGCGCAGATTCCCGCGCGCGACTACGTGTTCATCGTGGACGTGTCCGGCTCGATGAATGGGTTCCCGCTCGAGGTGAGCAAGCATCTGATGCGCAACCTGCTCACGAATCTCAAGGCGGGCGACACCTTCAACGTGGAACTGTTCGCCGGCACCTCCGCGCTGCTCTCGCCTGCGCCGCTACCGGCGAGCCAGGAAAATCTCGACCGGGCCCTCGCCTTCATCGATCAGCAGCAAGGCGCGGGCGGAACGGAGCTGCTGCCGGCCCTGCAACGCGCACTGGCGCTGCCCGGCGCCAACGATCGCGCACGCAGCATCATCATCGCCACCGACGGCTATGTCTCGGTCGAATCGGAGACCTTCGATCTGATTCGCGCCAACCTGGGCAATGCCAACGTGTTCGCTTTCGGCATCGGGACCTCGGTCAATCGTTTCATCCTCGAGGGCATGGCCCACGTCGGCCAGGGCGAGCCGTTCATCGTCACCAACCCCGCCGAGGCCGAGATGCGCGCCGAGGCGCTGCGTCGCTACATCGAGTCCCCGATCCTGACCAAGACACGCTTGGCGCTCGAGGGCTTCCAGGTCTACGACGTGGAGCCGCCGGGCATTCCCGACGTGCTCGCGGAGCGGCCGGTCATCGTGTTCGGCAAGTGGCGCGGCACCCGCCAGGGCACGCTGATACTCGAAGGGGTGTCAGGCGCAGGAAGATTCCAGAAGCGTCTCGACATCGCCAAGGCGCAGGTCTCGGGCGACAACGTGGCGCTGCGCTATCTGTGGGCGCGCAGTCGTATCGCGCGGCTGGACGACTACCAGCATCTGAACGACGACGCCGATCGCGTGAAGCTCATCACCCAGCTCGGGCTCGACTATCACCTGCTGACCAACTACACGTCGTTCGTCGCCGTGGACCAGCGCGTGCGCAACACGCGACCCGAGGACTTGCGGAACGTGAAACAGCCGCTGCCGCTTCCGGAGGGTGTGAGCGATGCCGCCGTGGGCAACTTCGGCTCCGTGCCGACGTCGCCGGAGCCCGAGCTCGTCGCATTGTTGGGCGTGGTCGGCGGTCTCGCCGCCTGGGCGCGCCGCCGCCGGAATGCGCAGCGTGCGTCCTGAGCGCTCGAGGGCCGCGCTGTGGCTGGCGGCCCACGCCGCCTGTTTCTGGCCCGTCTGGCGCTGGTACTGGGAACGCCTTCACGACGGCGGCGACGAGCCCTGGGCCATCGCTGCGTTGCTGGCGGCGATCGTGCTCAGCTGGCCACGCGGGAATCTCGAGTTCCGGCCGCGCGAGCGACTCGTCGTTGCAGGAACGCTGCTCACGATGGTCTATGCGGCAATCGCACCCTTCGCGCCGCCGCTGGTGCGGGCGGTGGTCGCCCTGGCGGCACTCGGCTGCATCTGGATCAGCGTCAGCGGAGCGCGTGACAAGGCGCCGGCCATCCTCGGGTTGTTTGCGCTCGCGGTCCCGGTGATCGCCTCGCTGCAGTTCTACGCCGGATATCCCATGCGCCTGGCGACGGCGGCCGGCGCCACCGCGCTGCTGAGCCTGCTCGGCGAACACGTGACTCGCGCCGGGACCAACATGGTGTCCGGCGCCCACGTGGTGCTGGTGGACGCGCCGTGCAGCGGTGTGCGCATGCTGTGGGCCGCCAGCCTGTTGTGTTGCGTGCTGGTGACGCTGCGCGAACGCGTGAGCTGGCGCGCCATGGCAATCGCGCTGAGCTGCGTGCCGCCCGTGGTCCTGACGGCGAACATCGTGCGCGCCACGCTGCTGTTCATCGCCCAGACGGGGCAGCGCGAGCCGCCAGCGTGGGTGCATTCGGCCATCGGTATCGCCGTGTTCACGCTGATCGGCGGGTTGCTGCTGGCCAGCGAAAAAATCCAGGCGCGCTGGGCAGAACACCGGAACGCCCGAGGCGCGCCCATCCACCCCGGCCAGGTACCCGCATGACCAAACTACTCATCATGGCGATGATGTTCGCCGCGCTCACGCCGCTGCTGGGCAGGCATCAGCCGGTCGACACGCGCCAGTACGCGCCGCTGCCCGCGTGGCCACACGAATTCGCGGGCGAGCCCTTGCGGCGCGTGGCCATGAGCGCGGAAGAGCTGCGATCGCTCGCTGATTTTCCCGGCACCGTGGCGCATTTCACCGACGGCCGGCGCGAAATCCTCATGCGTTGGGTGACGCAGGCCACGCGCCGCCTGCATCCCGCCGAGGATTGCTGGCGCGCCTGGGGTTACCTGATCGCGCCGCCGCGCATCCAGCCCGACCGCGACGGCAGCCGCTGGCGCTGTTTCGTCGCGAGCCGCCACGCCGAGCGCCGCGAGATCTGCGAGCAGATCCGCGACGCCGAGGGCGCCTGGTTCAGCGACGTATCGAGCTGGTACTGGAGCGCCGCACTGGATCGCAGCCATGGACCGTGGCTGGTCACCACGGTGGCGCGACCGGTGAGTCGCTAGCGATACCGCAACTTGAGCCCGAGGATGGTGGCCGCGAGTGCCAGCGTCACGGTATTCGCGAGGATCATCGGCCACGAGTCCAGGTACAGACCGTAGGCCAGCCACAGCGCCACACCCACCGTGAAGATCACGTACATGGCCAGTGAGATACCGCGCGTGTCGCGCGTGCGAATCGTCATCACGGCCTGGGGTATGAACGAAGTCGAAGTGAGCACCGCGGCGATGTAGCCGAGCCATTCCTGATTCATGCCCGATGATAGGGGTGATGGCCAGGGTTCGGTTCGGCCGGTGCTTCAGCGAGCACGCTAACGTGTGCTCGCCCCCGCAGGCACCAATTCGAGCAAAAGGGGACATACCTCGCTGAGGTGTGTCCCCTTTTGCTGGGAAATGAGGAATGTCCCCATTTTCTCGAATTGGTGGCCAGGGTCGGAATCGAACCAACGACACGCGGATTTTCAGTCCGCTGCTCTACCAACTGAGCTACCTGGCCGCCGTTGGAATGACCCTCGAGCGAGGGGCGCGTATTAGAGCGGCCGCCGCTCGCCCCGTCAAGCAAGGGCCTCCCCAAACCCTTGATTTGACTGGCCGGGACTTGCTCGCTCATCGCCACGTCGGCGGGTACCTCGGCGCTGTCCGGTCATCGCGCCGCGCGAGTTCCTACAGCGCCGAACGCATCGGTGACCCGATCATGCCGCCACATGAGCGCACCCAGCACCTACACATCACTCACCGACCGGATCCTCGACAAGGCGCTTTACCACATGCGCCGCCGGTTGCCCTACCACCGGATGGCGGACAACCTGTTCCATCGCGTGCTGTTCTACCGCAAGCACCACCGCCTTCCTTCCCGCGAAATGCTGTGGAACGACATGTGGTTTCGCGTGAAGACCTCGGGGGAGATCGAACAGCCGCTGCGGTGTCTGGTCTCCGACAAGGAACTGGTGAAGCAATACGTGCGCGACACCGTCGGCGACGAGCACAACGTGCCGACGTTGGCCGTGCTGCGCACGCCGGCCGAAGTGGATGCTTACGAGTTCCCTCCCAACTGCTGCATCAAGCCCACGCACGCCAGCGCTCAGGTGATCCTGCGTGTCGATGGCGCTCCGGAGGTGGATCGCGAGCGCGTCAAATCGTGGCTGGCGCTCAACTACTACAAGATGGGGCGCGAGCGAAACTACATGGCGCTCGAACCCAAGGTGATCGTCGAGCCCCTGATCTTCGGCTCCGCCGCCGTGGAAGACTTCAAGATCTTCTGCTGGAACGGTGAACCCAAGCTGGTGCAGCAGGACTTCGATCGCTACACCAACCACACGCGCAAGTTCTTCGACGTCGACTGGAACGAGCAGGATTTCTCGACCGTGTATCCGCGCCTCGAGCGGCCTACGCCGAAGCCGGATAGCCTGCCGAAGATGCTCGAGGTGGCGCGCAAGCTGAGCGCGCCCTTCTCGCTGGTGCGCATCGATCTGTACACGGACAACGAACGGGTGCTGGTCGGCGAGATCACCAACTGCAGCGCCAACGCGGGTGAGCTCTTCCTGCCTCGGTCCGCCGAACGCAAGGCATCGAAGATGGTGTTTGGCTGAGCTGCGCGACCCGCGACGCGCGACGCGCGACGCGCGATTCTTCATTTGGCGCCGGCCGTGGCCGGCGAGTGTTCGTACACGCTGCGGAATTTGATGTCCGGGTAGCGCGCGCCCGATACCTCGGTGGTCATCGTCAGCCGTTTGCCGTCAGGTGACAGCGCGTAGCTGCGCGAGGCCTTGGGTCCGTCCTTGACGTCGTATTTCACGACGAAATCCTTGCCCTTCCAGCCCGCGGTGCGTTCGGCCGCGCCGTCCTTCACCGAGGCCATGACCTTGTCGCCATAGGTGAAATCCGTCGGCACGCCGTCCGCCACCAGGTGCAGTTCGCCGGCATCCTGCCTGATGGTCAGGCTGTCGGGGCGCGACAGGAACTCATTGTTGGAACCGCGATGCGGACCCATGCCGCCGCCGCGTCCGCCACCATAACTACCGCCGCCAGGTGGGGCCGAAGCCCCCGGTGCGCCGACGTGCGGCATGCCCATGCCGCCCATGCCGGGCATGCCACCGTGATGGTGCCCGCCGCCGCGACCATGACCTTGCTCCTGCCGGTGCGCTCGCATCAGCGCCTGCGGGTCGTCACTCAACGACTCGTTCAATCGCCAGTCGCCCGACAGGTCGGTGGCGCGCGGCGGATGGGTGCCGAGCGAGCTGCAGCCGCCGAGCGCGGCCATCAACAGGGGCAGCCAGACCGACGAAGCCCGCCGCAAGGTTGTTTGCATGGCTGATCGGATCGCAGGTCGCGGGTGAAGTTTCCCGGGCGCGGATGAATAACGCGTAATGCAGGCCGCTGTCGGCGCCGCGCACCCGCCCGCGGGAGCAGCGAAGCGCTTGATTCTGCGGGTGAAGGCTCCATCTATCGCCGACCATGAACTCCGAAGCCATCGTCGCGAACACCCCGCGCCAGGTCGTCCAGACCCTGCGCGGCCAGCCGGCCTCCGACGGAGCCGGCGTGAAGCTCACGCGGGTCATCGGTCAGCCCCGCCTGCCCGATCTCGACCCTTTCTTGCTGCTGGACGAGTTCGGCACGGACAAGCCCGAGGACTACATCGCCGGCTTCCCCGAGCATCCGCATCGCGGCTTCGAGACCGTGACCTACATGCTCGACGGGCGCATGCGCCACAAGGACAACCACGGGCACGAGGGAGTGCTCGAACCCGGCGCTGTGCAGTGGATGACCGCGGGCCGCGGCATCGTGCACTCGGAGATGCCCGAGCAGCAGGAAGGCCGCATGCGCGGCTTTCAGCTGTGGATGAACCTGCCGGCCCGCGACAAGATGCGCGCGCCTAACTACCAGGAATTCGGCGGCGAGCGGCTGCCGGTCATCGAGCGGCCCGGCGTCAACGTCAAGATCATCGCGGGCTCGCTCGACGGCGCCACCGGTCCGGTGACGCAGCCGGCCACGGACCCGATCTACATGGACATCCGGCTGGACGCTGGCGTGGACTTCGTGCTGCCGGTGCCGGCGGGACATTCGGCCTTCGTCTACGTCTACGAGGGTGAGCTCACGGCCGGGAATGCCCGCGAAGCGGCCACCATCGGCGCGCAGGAGCTGGCGGTGCTCGGTGACGGCACCGAGGTGAAGCTCTCGGGGCGCGCGCCGCGTACACGCGCCATCCTGGTGGCCGGGCGGCCATTGCGCGAGCCGGTGGCGCGCTACGGCCCGTTCGTGATGAACACCCGCGAGGAAATCATTCAGGCGTTCTCGGACTACCAGTCCGGGAAGTTCTGACGGGGCGGATTCCCCCTGCTGCCCCGCATCTGGGACGGCGCAGGTGACTGCGCCGTCATTTTTTTGCCCGCGTTTTTGCGAGAAAGCCGCAGGCGGCTATGATCGCGGCCATGAAATCCGCCCTGGCCGTCGCGCTGCTCACCTGTGTCTGGCAGTCGGCGGTCCACGCACAATGCGCACCCGCGCCGGATTCCGCGTACTTCTTCCGCGACCTCGCCGAGGCCCGGGCCGAGGCGAAGATCGCGGAAAATCACAGGTTTTACGACGAGTTACTGACCGACTCGTTCGCCGCGCGCGAGGGCGCGGGCAAACCTCTGTCCAAGGCCGACTTCATCACCGCCGAGCTCGCTCAGAGTCACGCGCCGCCCCATCGCCGGTTCTACTCCATCAGCGACTACACGCTGGTCGAGCACGTCGTGGGCCACACGGTGGCCACCTACGTGCTGCGCGAGGGCATCGTCACCGATGGCAAGACGCGCATCTACGAATCCCGGCTGCGCGAGACCTACGAGGTACAGGACGGGCACTGGCGACTGACCGCGCTCGAATCGTCGCCGGCTGAAGTCACCGAAGCCGTCCGCGTCACTCGCTGACGCCAGCCCGGCCGCTCACTTGGGCGCGACGTATTCCGCCGGCTTTTCCGATCCTTCGCCGAAGAAGAAGCGCTCCATCTCGAACTCCAGCCGCTTGCGATGCGCGGGCTCGATGGGCGTCAGCCGGTACTCGTTGATCAGCATCACCTGGTGTCGCACCCATTGCTGCCAGGCTTCTTTCGACACGTTCTCGAAGATGCGCTTGCCCAGCTCGCCGGGATAAGGCTGCTTGTCGAGCCCGGGTGCTTCTTTCTTGAGCAGCACGCAATTCACCATTCTCATCGCAATGTCTCCAGCAGGATCTTGATCGGCGCCGGCAGCCCCACCCGCGCCGGCCGTGCGAGGTCGTACCACAGCTCACCCGGCTCCTTCACCCCGCGCGCATCGTGGCAGCGGACTTCGATCGGCGTGATCACCAGATCGAAGTGGGTAAAGCTGTGCTCGATGTCCGGCAGGGGCATGGTGGCGAGTGTGGCATGCGGCAACTGTCGCGCCGCGTATTGCGTGGCCGCATCGCGATCGGCGAACTCGGGCAGGCACCACAAGCCTCCCCAGATCCCGCTTGGCGGGCGCTGAACCAGCAGCACCGAATCCGCGTGCCTGGCCACCAGCATCACCGCGCGCTTCTGCTTGCGGGTCGCACGCCGACGCTTCGCGGCCGGCAGCAGGTGCTGGCGTTCCTCGATCCGGGCGCGGCAATCCTCCGACAGCGGGCACTCGACGCAGCGTGGCTTGCTGCGCGTACACAGCGTCGCGCCCAGGTCCATGATGGCCTGCGTGTACACGGCCACATCGGCGGTGGGCGTTTCGGCTTCGGCGACCTGCCAGAGCCGCGCCAGCGTGACGTTTTCATCGATGGGACCGTCGACACCCTGGTGCCGCGCGAGCACGCGCTTGACGTTGCCGTCGAGGATGGGGTGCCGCACTCCCGTGGACAGCGCGAGAATGGCGCCCGCGGTGGAGCGTCCCACGCCCGGCAGTGCCATCACCGCGTCGAGCTCGCGCGGGAACTGCCCTCCATGCGTATCCCGGATCACCTGCGCCGCGCGGTGCAGGTTGCGCGCCCGGGCGTAGTAGCCGAGCCCGGTCCACAGGTGCAGCACTTCGTCGGGCGCGGCAACGGCCAGCGACCGAATGTCGGGAAAACGTGCCATGAACCGCTCGAAATACGGGATGACGGTCGCGACCTGGGTCTGCTGCAGCATGATCTCCGAGACCCACACACGATAGGGGCTGCGATCGCGCTGCCACGGAAGCTCATGACGGCCGAAGCGCGCGTGCCAGGCATTGAGGCGTGGAGCGATGGGTTGGCGCGCGCTCACGACTTGTCCGCTCGTGGGCGCAGGCTGCGCAGTCCGCGATCATCGAGCAACAGGCGCAACGTCACGCCTTTCATGACGGTGTCCTGGTAGGTGGCCTGCTCGAGCTCGACCACGCCGCGAAATTTCAGCGCCTTGAGCGCGGCCGTGGGCAGCACGAAGGGCGCGCTGTTGGGGTCCGTGGGCGGAAGGTAACGGGCAATATCGAGTCGATCGCCGCGCAGCGTGAAGTCGCCCACCGGGTCGGGGCCGGCGCCGCGTTGAAAGCTGCCCATCAGATGCGTGTCGTCGAGCGTCACGGCCAGCGGATCGATCGCTATCGTGCCCGCCTCCAGGCGCCACGCGATCTTCACCGCGACTCGCGTCAGCGCCTGTGGATCGGTGGTCTTGGGGGCGTCGATGCCGACGGCGGTGAGCAGCGCGCGCACGTCGAACACGTTGCTCTCGAGCTGGCCGGTCAGTCGCGGAGCCTCGCCCAGTTCGCCGCTCAAACCGCCCTCGGCCCGCAGTGCGCCCAGCTGCATCTCGAAGCCCGGCACGTCCAGGCTCGAGTAGTCCTTGCTGAGCGCCGCTTTCGGCACCGCAAGGCGGAAGGGCACGCCGCCGGGGACGAAACCGTCCATGTGCAGGTCACCCTGGATCTCGGTGCCAGTGAAAGGCCGATCCGGGTCGATGGCGTCCGTAGTTAGACTGAGCGCCGTGATCTCGACGCGCCGCGGCGCGCTTTCATCGACGAACAACAGGCGGCTGTCGCGCAGATCGACACCATCGATGGTGACGTGCCGGCTCTTCGCGTGGGGATCCGCGGGTTGCCGGGAGCCGATGCCGTCCCAGTTGGCGTGACCGTCGGCGCGACGCGTGAGCCGCACGTCGGCGCCGTCGAGACGCACCCGATCGATTTCCAGTTCGCCGCGGATCAGCGGAAACACCCTGACGCCCAGATGGGCGCTGCGCCAGCTCGCCATGGGCTCGGCCGGAAATCCGGGCGCATTGCCGAACTCGCCGCTGCCGGTGCGCAGCGACAGCCAGGGGAAGAATCCCAGCTCGATGTCGCCCACCAGCCTGAAGTCGCGGCCGGTGGCCTCGCGCACCGCGGTCTCGATGCGCGGCTTGAAGCCATTGGGATCGACCACCCAAACCAGCACCGCGACGGCCACCAGGATGAGCACGACCAGGCCGGCGAGAAACCAGGAAATCCATTTGAGTAAACGCACGCGGCCGACATTGTAACGATGTCGGCCGCGAGGGTCGGGCGCGCCGTGCGGCGCTCAGGCGGGACTTACTTGTCGCAGATCTCGATGTCGCCCGACAAGGTCTTGGCGCGCACGCGAGGACCATCCTCCACGTTGCGGATGTTGAGCCGCACGCCGGGTCCGTACTTGCTGACCTTCTCCACGTTGGTGGCAAGGCAGCCGGTGATGTCGCCGCTGAAGGACTCGATCTCCGTCGACAGCGCGCTCGGGGACGGTACCCGCAGCCGCAGGTCGCCGCTCACCGCCTCGACGTCCACGCGGCCATCCTTGGTGAGCCTGGCACGCAGCTCCAGGTCTCCCGAGGTGGTACGGCCACGGATTTCGCTGGCTTCGTTCATCTGCGCGTGGGCGTCGCCGCTCACCGTGACCAGTTCGAGCTTGCCGGCGCCGTCGCTCAGGTTGAGGCTGCCGCTCACCGAGCTCATGCGCAGATTCATGGGCTTGCCGCTGCCGCGCACCGTCACGTCGCCGCTCACCGAGCGGACCTCCGAATCATTTCCTGCCACGTCCGCGGTGATCTCGCCGCTCACACTCTTGAGACGCTGCGTGCCCAACACGCCGTGCGAGGAAATGTCGGCGCTCACCGCGCCGACCTCCACGGAGCTGCCTTTCGGCACCTGGATGGTCAGGTCCGCGTCACCGTCATGCGAATTGTTGTGCGGCAGGACCACCTTGATGGTGGTGCGACCCGTGCTCGATTCCATGTCGAGTCGCTCGACACCGTCGTCGAGCGAACCGGTGACCCGCACCTCGTTCCGATCCCAGCCGCGCACGTCGACGCGTCCCGAGACGTTGGAGATCACCACTTCGCCGCCGGGCTCGGCCGCGATGTTGCGATCGACCGAGCCGCCGCCGGCCAGGGCGCACAGCGGCAGCGAGCAGAGCGCCGCGAAAGGAAGGAAGCGAAACTCTCTCATGATCAGGTCTCCTGGCGCCCGGAATCGCGCACCGCGGTCAACGCGCGCATCTCTTCCTGGCATGAACTCACTAACAAGTCTTGCAGCAGCGCGTTGGCGGGATCCCGTCCGAGCGCGGCTTCGATTTCCTGAATCGAGCGCTGCAGCGTGGCGAGGCTGCCCGCCACCTTGTCGCGCTCGGCCGGCGGCATGCCGGCCAGCTTCTGCTTCACCTCGACCAGCAGCTCGTCGCGCTGCTTGCGGTACTCGGCGTCGCGCAATGTGGCCGGGATGATCGGGTTCGCCGTGACGGATTTGCCGTCGTTAGCGACGCCGACGCCGGGCTGCTTCGCGGTGTACTGACCGATGAGCACCCCCAGGGCCACCAGGGCCACCGCGGCCGCCATGCCCGCCGCGGGCAGCCAGCGCGCACGGCGCGCCGGCGCCGCCGCGAGCGCGGTCACCTTGTCCGCCTCGATGGCCGCGGCGATACCCGGCCACAGGTCGCGCGCCGGCGGCAGGTCCCGCGCCAGCTCGTCGATGCTCTGTATTTTGCGGCTGTTCATCGCACACCTCGTTCCAGTCTTTCCTTCAACAGGCCGCGAGCCCTGTGGAGCTGCGCCTTGCAGGTGCCGACGGCGATGCCGAGCATCGACGCGGCCTCCGAATGTTCGTACCCATACACGCCACACAACACCAGCGCGTCGCGGGCGCCTTGCGGCAGCGATTGGATCGCCGCCTCGAGCTCCTCTTCCTCCACCGGCGTATCGAGCACCATCACCGGCTCTTCGTACTCGGTGGGATCCTCGACCAGCATCTCGGCGTTCGCCATGCTCCCACGACGCTTCTCCAGCACGGTATTCACCGCGATCCGGTGCAGCCAGGTGGAGAAGCTGGCGCGCTCCTCGAACTTCGGCAAGGCCTTCCAGGCCTTGATGAAGGCGTCCTGGACACAATCGGCAGCCTGGTCCGGGTTGCGCGTCATGCGCAGGCATAGCCCGTGCACGCGACCCACGTGTTCGCGGTAGAGACGTTCGAAGGCGCGCGAATCGCCGCGCCGTGCGCGCTCGATGAGCGCCCGGTCGAACTCTACGACCGTGTCGGGCTTCGTCATTCGGGCTGTCGCACCATCTGCCAAACGTCTCTCCCTCGTACGTTGATTAGAGGGAGCAGGTGCATCATGGGTTTGAATCGCGGCATTATTCCGCGGGAAAACGCGGGGTTACGATGACCGGAGAAACGGGACGAGTTCCCATTTCTCCGCCGTGCCCTCAGCTGCGCTGGGTTCCGCCGGAGAACCACTTCATCGCGTACTGGAGCAGCTGGCTGTTGGTGGCGAGGCCGAGCTTGTGTTTGATGGTCTGGCGGTGGGACTCGATGGTCTTGACCGACAGCGTGAACTCCTGCGCGATCTCGCGCGAGCTCATGCCGCGCCCGATCATGTTCAGGATCTGCACTTCGCGGTTCGACAGCCGCGCCACCGGGTCGTTGGTCTCGGAACGGCTCTCGCCGGCTCGCTGGTCCAGCGAGCGCTGCACCGTCTCGCTGACATAGGTGCGGCCGTCGAGCACGCGGCGCACGGCGATCAGCAGCTGATCGGAGGCGGCCTGCTTCATGATGTAGCCCATCGCGCCGGCCGCCAGCAGCCGCTCCGCGTAGATGGTTTCGTCATGCATCGACAACACCAGCATGCGCAATTCCGGCATCTCGGCGTGCATCTGTCTAACCAGTTCGATGCCGTCGCCGCGCTCGAGCGACAGGTCGACGACCACGATGTCCGGCTTGCGGGCGCGGATCGCCTCGCGGGCCGCGGGCTCGCTGTCGGCTTCGCCGCATACCGCGAGATCCGGCTCGGCCTCGAACATGCGGCGCAGGCCCTGACGCACGATCGGATGGTCGTCGACGATGAGGATCTGGCGCTTGGTGGCCATGGCTGCAGTCATGATCGCTCCCCTACGCGCAATTATTAGGACGGATCATACGGCGATGTGGCGGAGCGTCAATCCTTTGTCCTACGTAGGCGCCTTTAGTTAGACCGGCGCTCGGCTGCAATGGGCCCTTGGTCTGCGTTCCCCCGCGGCCGGGTCTCAGTCCTTCAGCGGGAAACCACCGCGCGGCAGCGAATCGGCGCCGACGGGCGCGCGGTGCGGGCAGGTGCAGCGTACTACCACGCCGCCCCCCTTGTTGTTGGCGATGGCCACGTCGCCGCCCAGCATCTGTGCACGATAGCGCATGAGTTTCATTCCCATGCCGTTGCTGGCGTTTCGTTCATCGAAACCCCTACCGTTGTCCTGCACCGAGAGTGTCAGGGTGCCATCGGCGGTGGCCAGGTCGATGCTGACCTGCGTCACCCGCCCGTGGCGGATCGCATTGGTGAATGCCTCCTGGGCGATCCGGTATAGATGCGTCGCAGCACCGTCATCGAGCGTCAGCGGCTCTTTCAGCGAGGTATTGAAGTGCGCACGGATGCCATAGCGCTCCATGCCGCGCACCGCCATGGATTGCAGTCCCGCGATCAGGCCACCGCGGTCCGCGCCCACCGGCGCCAGGCCGCGCGCCATGGCGCGGGTGCTCTCGATGGCGCCATTCACCAGGCTGATGATGTCCTCGACATCGGCGCGCGCCGAGGAATTTTCCTTGCGCAGCTGGGCTACGACGCTGCGCAGCATGAGCGCGACGCCGGTGAGATCCTGGCCGAGGCCGTCGTGCAGGTCCGAGCCGATGCGCAGCTGTTCGCGCCCGGCGATCTCGAGGATCTCGCGCTCCAGGCCGCGCCGCTCGGTCACGTCGGTGATCACCGCGAGCCGGTGAGTCGCGCCGTCGAGGTGCGTGAGCGTGGCCACGCAGGCGGCCTCGAAGGTGCTGCCGTCGCGCCGCCGGCACTTGAACTCCACGGGCGTCGGCACCGCGCCTTCAGCGCCCTTGCCCGACAGCTGTTGATAGAGCTGGTCGCGGCGCACACCGGGTGGCTGCGCGATCAGGGCCTCGATGGGCGTTCCGACCGCGGCGCCGGCCGTGAAGCCGAACATGCGCTCGAAGGCCGGATTGGCCATGCGGATGGTGTTGTCGTCGGCGATGACCACCACGCCTTCGTGCAACAGCTCGAACATGCGCGCCTGCGTCTCACGCAGGTGTCGCGCGGCCTGACGGTCGGTGATCTCGGTGATGTTCACCACCGCGCCGGTGATGCCGCGCGCCGAGAACACCGCGCGTATGCGCGCATCGAAGGAGCGGCCGTTGTACTTATTTTCCGGCGACGACAGCTGCAGGTCCACCGACTCTCCGGTGCTGAGCACGCGCGTCAGCGCATCGAGGATCGGCGGCTTGTCCTCCTCCACGGCGAATTCTTCGAGCCGCTGGCCGATGATGCTCTCGCGCGGCTGCTTGCGGATGCCGCGGTTGATGAACTGTACGCGGCGCTCGCGGTCGACCAGGATCAGCCAGTCGCTGGTGCCCGCGGCCACCATCTGCAGCAGCTCCTGCGAGCTGCGCAAGGCCTCCTGCGCACGCGCCTGCTCGCTGATGTCGATGGCCACGCCCACGATGCGCACCACCTTGCCGGCCGCGTCGCGCACCACGCACGGCGAGTCGAGCAGCGTGACGTAGTGACCATCGCGATGACGGATGCGGTACTGCAGCGCCACGAGGGTCTCGGCGCGGTTGTCGAACCATTGCCGGAGCAAAGGCTGGTCATCGGGGTGCACCAGCGCGGCGTAGTCCTCCGGGCCGGGTAGTTCGGCGGCGGTGTAGCCGATGACGCGCTCGGTGCCTTCCCCGCTCGAGACGCCATTGACCGTGTCGATTTCATAGATGATGCAGCTGAGCTCGCGCGCGATCGCACGGAAGCGCTGGTCGGCGGCCGAGAGCGCGGTCTCGCGGATCTTGCGCTCGGTGATGTCGACCACCAGGCCGACGACGCGCCGGGTGTTGCCGTCCGGTGTGCGCTCCACGACGAACGCCCGATCCAGCGCCCAGTGCCAGCTGCCGTCGGTGTGGCGGAAGCGGTATTCCGTCTCGAGCATGCTCGCCGAGGAATCCACGCGCTGCAGCTGCCGGCGGAACTGGTCGATCGCCTGGTCCGGGTCGAGATCGAGCAGCTGACGCCAGTTCATCGGGTTGGCGTTGCCGAACGCCGGGTCGACGCCGAACACCCGGTAGTAGCCGTCGGTGTTGTGGGTGACGCCGTTCTCGACGTCCCAGTCCCACACGCCGGCGATAGTTAGTTGCAGCGCCGCCTCGACGCGCTCGTTGCGCGCGTTGGCCTGCAGCTCGGCGACCTTGGTCTCGTCGAGGTCCATGCACACGCCGAGCATGCGCACCGCCTTGCCGTCGGGGTCGCGCTCGACCACACGGCCGCGTTCGAACACCCAGCGCCATTCGCCTCCGCGCGTACGGATACGGTACTCGGCGTCGTAATACTCGGCCTTGCCGTTGACGTGCTCGAAGTACTTGCGCCTGGCCTCGGGACCTTCGTCCGGATGCAGGTTGCGGTCCCAGCGCGAGACGTGGTCCTCGCCGTTGCACGGATCGATGTCGTGGCGGTGGCACCAGTCGTTGAACCAGCGCGTGGTGTCGGTGAGGAAATTGGTTTCCCACAGTCCGATGCCCGCGCCCCACGCGGCGGTTTCGAGCATGTGCTCGCTGGAACGCAGGTGTGCTTCGGCGCGCTTGGCGGCGTCGATGTCCAAGGTCACGCCGATCACCAGCACCGGGCGACCCGCCAGGTCCCACTCGACGGCACGGCCGCGGTCCTGCATCCAGCGGAATTCTCCGCTCGCGGTACGGAAGCGGTATTCGAGCTCCACGGAATCGCGCTGGCCCTGCGCGTGTTCGCGCAGCTGACGGTCCACGGGCTCGCGATCGTCGGCGTGCAGGTTGCTGAACCAGGGGTTGGGCGTCGCTTCCCACTGCGCGCGCGAATAGCCGGTCATCGCGAGCCACAGCGGACTGGCGGTACGCGCGTTGCTCGGCACGTGCCACTGCCAGAAAGCGGCACGCGCGCCCCACAGCGCCGTCGCGAGGCGCGATTCGCTGTCGCTGCGCGCGACCTCCTCGCTCTTGCGCCGGTCGACGTCGAGCAGCAGCCCGGTGATGCGGGCCGCTGCGCCATCGCGTTCACGCAGCACGACGCGGCCACGATGCAGCACCCACAGCCAGCGGTGTCCCGCGGCGAGCAGCCGGTATTCGCACTCGAAGCGATCGCTGCCGTGATGGCAGGAGTCACTGGCGGCGTTGAAGGCGCCGAGGTCGTCGGGATGGATGTGGCGCTGCCATTCGCGCAACGACATCGGCCCGCCCGGCACGTCGATGCCGAAAGCGCGGATCCACGCTTCGTCAACCTGGAAGCGATCGGCAGGAAGCTGCCAATCCCAGACGGCGGCCTGTGCCAACTGCAGCGCCGAGCGGAACTCGACGGGCAATTGCGCATCCGGGGCAGCCTGCGCGGTGTCGGGACGGGCGTTCATGATCGATTATCGTTACCTGTCAGCGTGCTGGCCACATTGATGCAACTCTGGTTCCGGGCTTCCTCGTCCGCGGCCCCCTCATCTTCCGGGAGCCAATTCACCATCGGGTCAGGGGGTTCCTGTAAGGGAGCTACGGCTATTGAGGCGCATCGAGCGTAAGTATTCTCCGACACAAGGAGCAATCAAAGCTCCTCGACCAAAAAACTAACGGACTAGCGGGGAAGTGACTGTGGTGGATGGAAGCACGACTCGGAACCCCTTGGTCGCGGACTACTCGGAATGGCGAGCTCGCGATTACTTCCAAACTTACTACAGCGAGGTGGTGCTCCCGGATGAGCAAGCCGTCCTCGCCTACCAGATCGACGTGCTGCGCGCGGCCCGTGCTCACTTCGGGCGCGGCCTCGAGTATGGCTGTGGGCCGACCATGCATCGTGCCATCGCCGCGGCGAAATACGCGTTCCGCATCGACATGGCCGACTGGCTCGCCGACAACCTCGGCGAAGCGCGCGAATGGCTGTGCGCGGATGACGCCACGCCGGACTGGAAGCGCTTCACCAGTTATGTGCTGGCGTGCGAAGGACACGAGCGCCCCAGCAACACGCAGATCTCGAAGCGCGAGGCACTGACGCGCAAGGTGGTGCGCGGGCTGTACGTGAGCGACGCGCGCCTCCGGCAGCCGCTCGGCCCGACGCGCAACGGCTTCTACGACCTGATCATCACCGGCTTCTGCATCGATGCGATTTCCAGCGATCCACGCGTGTTCCGCCGCTGCCTGCGCAACGTGATTTCCATGCTGCAGCCCGGCGGCACGTTCATCATCCACGCGCTGCACCAGTGCCGCGCGTACAAGTGCGGCGACCGGATGTTTCCCGGCTCCAACCTCACCATCGACGACATGCAGGCCGCGATGCTCGAGAACGGCCTCACGCACTCGAGCATCGACGCGCAGGTGATCTCCTGCAGGGAGAACGCCGTGTACGGCTACTCCGGCATCCTGACGGCCTCGGGCCGCAAGGCGACCAGGCCGCGCCGGAATAGTTAGAGTCGCTGCAGCAGCCAGACGATGCCGGCCGCGCCGAGTGCGCAGGATCCCAGGGGCATGACGCCGGCGGCATACCAGCGTGCATCGCGCGCCAGGTAGATCAGCGGCAGCACCATGGCCACGATCGCCAGCTGCGCGATTTCCACGCCGATGTTGAATCCCGCCAGCAGCGGCAGCAGCGCGGTGCCCTTGGCGTCGATCTCGCTGAGCGCGTTGGCGAAGCCGAAGCCATGCACGAAGCCGAAACCGAAGGCGAGCGGCAGGCGCAACCGGGAAAGCCGCGGCAGCAGGTTGATGCCGCCGGCCACGGCGATCGACGCGGCGATGGCCACTTCGATCGGCTGCGTCGGCACGTGCACGGTCCCGGTCACCGCCAGCGCCAGCGTGGTGGAGTGCGCGATGGTGAAGGCCGTGATGATGGTCACGATGTCGCGCGCCACGTCGGCGAGCCGTCCGGCGCTGCGCCACTGGCCGTTCTCGGCGCGCAGCACCGAAGGCAGCAGCAGCAGCAGCACGAAGGCGATGTGGTCGTAGCCCACCGCCACGTGCCACACCCCCTCGCGCACGAAGCGCACGAAGCTTGCCCAGGCCGAGACGCGCTGCGGCTCGTTCCACACGGGCGAGTCCGCGCCCAGGACTCCGGCCAGCTGCTCGCGGCCGCGAACCGCGCTGAGCAGCACGCGCTGCGAGGCATCGCCGCTCATGAACATGGGACCACCGACCGCCAGCAGGCCCTGCTTCGGGCACTGCGCGGTCAGCGCCACGGACAGGTAGTGCTGGCCGGCATGATCGGCGAGCGCGAGGTCCCGGACGCGCAATTCGCAATCGACGCCGCCGCGCCGCACCGCCATCTCGGACAGTACGGCGGGTTCGATGTTGTGGAGGCGCGCGTTCTGCACCTCCTGCCACGTGACCACGCCGTCGTAGTCCTGGTCGATGAACACCGACCAGACGATGCTCTGCACGGCCAGGTCCCAGCGCAATTCCACCGGTGCCGCGGTGTCCGGCACCTTGACGAGCAGGTAGCTGGTGCTGGTCGCATGAGCCACGGCCGGGCGGTTGATACCGCACAGGCAAAGGCACAGCAATGCGGCGAGCAGCGGATGTTTCACGGGCGCCACTCTAACTGCGCGCCGCGCCGGCGAGAATGTTTTCCGTGACGACGTCGCGGAATCCGGTCTGGCGCAACCACTCGCCCAGCCGGCGGCGCGCCGCCTCGTCATGGGCCATGCTTGCCGCGCGGGCCAGCACGCGCACGTCGGGCAATTCCCGCTGCACGCGGAAGTTGGCTTCAGCGGCGCGGAGCGCGGTGGTGGCATCGCGCCGGGACAATGCCAGCATCGCGGCCTCGCGCAAGTGAGGCGCGTCGCCGCGCGCCTTCTCGAGCTCGAGCCAGGCAGCCGCCTGTGCAGCCAGGCCCCGGCGCTCGGACGTGGGCGCGCAGGCGACGGCACGCACCAGCAGCGCCAGGCCGGGCTTCGGCACGGCCAGGGCGGCGCGCGCCTCCGCGAGGGCGCCACGCGCGAGCAACGCATCCGCCAGGGAAGCGCGCGTGGCGTCGTCGCCGGGATTCAACGCCAGCGCCGCGCGGTAGTCGGCGAGCGCGGCCCCGGTGGCCTGCGCACGCTCGTTCAGCTCGGCGCGGATCGTCAGTAGATAGGCCATGCTCGTCGCATCGACGCCATCCGGTCGCGGCACGGCGCCCAGCAGCGCGCGCGCCTGCGGCAGCTGCCCGCCACCCGCGAGCGCCTCCGCCAGGCAGGCGAGCGCGGCCGTCTGCGCGGCGCCGCCGCCGGCGACCAGCCGCGCACAGTCGGCGCGCGCCGCTGAGAAATCTCCGCGTACCAGGCGGATCGAGGCGCGCTGCAACCGCGCGGCGCCGTCGCGCGGGTCTGCGGTCAGCAGCTGGTCGAGCAGCGCTTCGGCCGCGGTGAAGTCATGCCGGTATTGCAGGGTCTCGGCGTACAGGCGGCGGGCGCCGGCCGATGCGTCCGGGCGCGCCACGGCTGCGGCGAGCACCGCCTCGGCACGACCCATGTACATGGGCTCGCGCAGCGAGCGCGCGTGGTCGATGAAGGCGCTCGCCAGGGCGACGCTGGCCGCGTCGCCGGGCTGCGCGCGCCAGCGCGCGATGAGCGTGCGCAGTTCGACGTCCGGGACCGCCTGCCTCACATTTGCGACCACGAACGCGGCGTCCGCGGGCATGAAGCGTTCAGCCGCCGCCGCGGACGCCGGGTGAACCAGCGCCGCGGCGAAAGCCGCCAGCACGAGCGCGCGTGCCGGCCCCTTCATCACTCGGCCTCCTCGGGAACCAGCGCGGCGAACACGGCCGGGTCGTCCGCGTCCTGCTCCAACGTGACACCGTTGACCGGCGTCGCCTCATCACCCTCGTTTTTCGCGAAGGTGGCGAGAGCCAGCTCACGCATCGAGGCGCTCTTCGGCTTGATCGTGACCTTGAAGGTGCGCGCGGCAAACCCGCCATCCGCGTCCGTCACGAGGATGGAGATGCTCGCCGCGCCCGTGGCGGCCTCCAGCGGTGTCAGCGTCAACTGGCGCGTGGCGCCCGTGCCCGCCAGCAGCACGCCGTCCGCGGGAAACAGCGTGCCGTCGTTGGCCACGGCGGTGACTTTCAAACTACCGGCGGCGGTCTCCTGGTCCTGCACGCCGAACTCGACGTTCAACACGCTGTCCTGGTCGACCGTCCTGTCGATGATCCCGGAGATCACCGGTGCGCTGTTCACCGGCGCCGCCGCTGCCATGGAGTGCTTGTCCGAGCCGCCGCAGGCGGCAACCAGCAGCGTGCTCGCCGCGAGCAGCGCAAGACTTCCGATCCGTGTCTCGCGAGGCCTCATGTCAGCCTCCCGCGCCGGGCAGCGGCGTCGTGAGATACGGGAAGTGGGTGTCGAAGTCGGCGGCCGAGACCGGCGCGCCGTCGGTGAATGGCACCTGCCCCAGCGGCGCATTGGCCGGCGTGCACAGCTTCAGGTCCACACTGTTGCCGCCGATGCTGAGTGGATAGCACAACGCGCCCATGACCACGCGCAGCGCGATGTCGACGGTGTCGTCGCCCGGGCGCCGGCCGTTCGGGAAGCCGGCGAGGTCACCTCCGGCCACGCCGAAATTGCTCTGGCTGGCGGCCGGGGTCGCGGCGATGCCCGTATTGAGGCGGGTCATCTCCGACGGCGTCACCTTCGACATCTGGTTCACGCCGGCGAATCCGGTGAGGAACGCGGTCACCAGGTCATTGCGCGGAATGTTGTTAGGCGCGATGTTGGTGAAGCTGGTCCCCAGGGTCTGGTTGACCGGCGCGCGGAACAGCGCGTCGAGCAGCGCGGGCAGCGTCGGGTTGGTCACATAGGTGGCGAACTGCCCGTCGAACTTCGGCTCGCTGGCATTGAAGCGATCCTTGTCCGGCAGGCCGATCACCAGCTCGTTGACCAGCGGCATGCCGAGCCGCGACACCTGCACCCATGGCCCACCATCCACGTCCGGGCGCGCGAACGTCGGCAGCGGATTGAGCAGGCGCGCCTGGCGCAGGCTGGCGCTGGTCCATCCACCAATCACGCCGTTGCCGCTGCCCGTGAGGCAGCTCTTGTGCACTTCCATGGCGATCGAGGTGACGTTGGCATCGTCGATGATGTTGTTGGCCTTCGATTGCGTGATGCCGCCGGGAAAGCCCTTGCCGTCTCCGGCGCCCGGAGCCGAATCACCCTCCACGGGCACCAGGTTCACGAGATCGAACACGCGGCCGAGGTTCACCGCAAAGCCTTCTTTGCGCTGGCCGACGAACACGCGGCCCGGCATGTTGCAGCCCGGGATGTTCACCGTGTAGATGAACGAGCTCGCGTACTGCTGGTATGCCGCGACGCTGCCGAAGGTCTTGGTGCCGACGAAGTCGTAGGGCTTGCCGAACACCGTGCCACCGTTCGCGCCGGTGAGCTGCTGGGCATTGCCGTGACGGCGGTCACCGCGCGTCAGCCACACCTGGTAGCTCTCGCGGAAGTTGAGCGCGGAGTTGTCGCCGGCGGTCACCTGACCCACGTTCTTGAGCGGCACCGCCACGCTGGGTCCGGCGATGTTCAGCTTGATGCCGCGGTTGTCGTTGGCCAGCCGGTTGGTGAAGCGGAACTGGAAGGTGAGGTTCTCGGCGGCGTCACCGTCGTTGTCGACGTGTATTTCGTACAGCGCCGACGGATCCATGGCAAAGTAGTTAGGACCACCGTACGGGCTCTGCAGCGGGATGTAGTTGGCGAGCAGCGTCACGTAACCGTCGCGGCCGGGCTCGTAGCTGTTGAAGAGGTAGAAGTCGGTGGCGTCGACCGTCGGCATGCGCGTGATGTTCGGCGCCTCGCGATGACTCGATGCCATCGTGGCGCAGGGCAGCAGGCCGGCGATCGCGGCCGCGACCAGGCAGGATTTCCTGAAGTTCATGTCCAGTTCCCCTTGTGGTGAAGATTCACGCGGGGAAATACGCGGCGCCCGGACAATGGATGCAGGGGTTCACGCCGCGGACAAACATATTTTCGTTGTTGCATCCGGCGGCGCCCGCGCTGCGTACGGTAATATTCAGCCACATGCCCGCCACCCCCAAACTGCAGGCGCTGGCGCGCCTGATCGGCGCCACGCCGCTGCTGGAGATCCACTGCCGTTACCGCGGGCACGAGCACCGTATCTACGCCAAGCACGAGGCGTACAACTTCACCGGCAGCATCAAGGACCGCATGGCGCTGTACATCCTGCAGCGCGCCTATGCCAGCGGCGAGATCGCGCCCGGTGACGTGATCGCGGAGGCCACCAGCGGCAACACCGGCATTTCCTTTGCGGCCATCGGTCGCGCGCTCGGCCACCCGGTGCGCATCTACATGCCGGACTGGATGTCACGCGAGCGCGTGCTGGTGATCCAGAGCCTGGGTGCGGCGGTGATCCCGGTGTCGGCCGAGCTCGGCGGCTTCCTCGGCTCCATCCGCATGGCCGACGATTTTGCCCGCGAGACCGGCCGCGTATTCCGGCCCCAGCAATTCGACAACACGGCCAACGTCCAGGCGCACTACGAGACCACGGGTCCGGAGATCTCCGCGCAGCTCGCGGCTCTCGGCAAGACCCCGACGGCCTTCGTGGCCGGGGTCGGTACCGGTGGCACGGTGATGGGCGTGGCGCAGCACCTGCGCGAGCGATTCGGTCGCGACATCGTCGCGCATCCGCTGGAACCGGCGAATTCGCCCACGCTGCGCACCGGGCACAAGGTGGGACGGCATCGCATCCAGGGCATCAGCGACGAATTCGTACCCTCGATCGTCAAGCTTCCCACGCTCGGGCGCATCCTCGACGTGTGGGACGGCGATGCCATCGTGATGTCGCAACGTCTCGCCAGCGAGCTCGGCATCGCGGTGGGCATCAGCTCCGGCGCCAACCTGCTCGGCGCTCTCGAGATCGCCCATGAACAGGGCGCACGTGCCTGCGTGGCCACCGTGTTCTGCGACGACAACAAGAAGTATCTATCTACCGACCTGTGCAGCGACGAGGAGTGCAAGGAGCACTACAAGGTCAACCAGGTGCAGCTGCTCGACTTTCGCGTGATTCCTCCGTCTTCCATCAGCATGGCCGGTGAGGCATGAACAAGAAGACGCTGGTGGTGATCGCCCTGGCGATTTGCGCCGGCGTCGGTGTGGGCGCGTACTTCGTGAAGAATCAGCCGCCGAAGCCACGGTCGAAGGCCTATGTCGGATTCCCGGTAGCAATCGATCCGCAGTGCCGCGACGGCAAGGCGAGCATGTTCGATGAATGCACCGACCAGGTGCTGTTGTTCACGCAGGCGCTGTCGCGCGCCGCGGCAGAAGAAAAGGTGCTGCTGGTCGAATTCGGCGCCGAGTGGTGCATCTGGTGTCACGTGTTCGAGGCGCACGTCAATGGCGAATACGACAGGTTCCAGTACACCTACGGCAGCCCGAATCAGCCGGATGCTCGGCACACTGCGACATTCCGTGAAGGCCCGCAGTGGACTGACGCGCAAGCAGCGGAAGAGCTGCGCAATTTCGTCGCTGACAACTTCGTGATCGTGCACATCGACCTGCAGTACGCGCCCAACGGGATGAATGTCCTCGCCAGCACCGGGGCCGAAGAGCACTTCAAGGGCGGCGTGCCCTTCGTGTTCACAGTAGACAAGCAGGGGCGATTCGCTGCGGTATTCAATGACGACTCCGTGGAAAGGCGCCGCGATGACGCAAACCCGTATCGCGGCTACGACCGTCGAGGCCTGATCACGCAGCTCACCGCGATGCGGGACGCGGCGCGCTCAAAAAGCTGACCACCCCGGGCCCCGGGTGACGGCCGAACTGGCACGTCACCCAGGCGCGCTTCGCCTTAGCGGGGCATCAGCACGCGATCCACCGAGTGGATCACCCCGTTCGACTGCATGACGTCGTAGATGGTGATGTCGGCCACCGCGCCGGTCTCGTCCTTGATGGTGAGATTGCGGTCGCCGTTCTTCATCACCCACAGCTTGCTGCCGCTCACGGTGCTCAGTTCCGCGGCGCCATGACCCTTGGCGATGAGGTTCTCGAGGTCCATGGCCGTCAGACGCCCGGCGACCACGTGGTACGTGAGCACCTTGGTCAGCGTGGCCTTGTTCTCCGGCTTGAGCAGCGAGTCGACCGTGCCGGCGGGCAACGCCTCGAACGCGGCATTCACCGGAGCGAATACGGTGAACGGGCCCTTGCCCTGCAGCGTGTCGACGAGGTCGGCGGCCTTCACCGCGGCGACCAGCGTGGTGTGGTCTTTCGAGTTCACCGCGTTCTGCACGATGTTCTTCTGCGGATACATGGCGGCGCCGCCCACCATGGTATCGGCGGAGGCCGAGACGGCGGCGAGGCACATGAAAAGGACGATAGCGAGGGCGCCCGAGGCGCCTGTGAAACGATTGGTCATGACTCTCTCCAGTAGTTGTGAGTTCGGGCGCGGCCGGTCGCCGTGCTCGTCGGGCGGAACTACGCTCCGGTGGCACGCCCGGATGCACGACGGCGCAGGCGACATCACTTATTTCTGCGCGGGCCGCGTTTTCCGCCGAATCGCCGCTGGCGGCGCGCATGCACCGGAAGTTCATGAGTCGCGGACGCGGGCCGCGTAGAATCGCGGCCCATGCTTGCTTCGTTGACGCGTGCCCTGTCCCTGGCCGCGGCGTGCGCCGCGCTGTGCGCATCGCCCGTGAGCGCCGCGGACGCCAGTTCCAGCAAATCGTCCGCGACCAAGCCGGCGACGACGAAACCCGCGGTCCTGAAGAAGCCGGCGGGTAGTTCGAAGCCCGCGAAAGGCACGGCCGGACAGGTCGCGCCACCCAAAAAGTTGCCGCCCCCGCCACCGCCGCCACCACCACCGGTGGAGCTCATCGGTTACGTCGTGATGCCGCCCGGCACCTTCCGGGCCGGTCCGCCATCCGGACAGTTCGACGGCAATGGCCGGCGCGCGGCCGCGCCACGCTTCGACTCGCAGCCCGTACAGGGTGTCAGCTCCATCAAGCCCGGCCCGACGCCGGGCGCCTGGTGGGCCCTCTCGGACAACGGCTTCGGCAGCAAATGGAACAGCTCCGACTACCGCCTGTGCATCTATCTATTCGAGGTGACGCCGCGCACCCAGGCGGGTACCGACTCGCGTACCGCGCTGCAGGGAGTCATCGAGCTCTCCGATCCGGCCAAGTTCTTCCCGTGGCGCCTCACCGACGAGATCGATCCCGAACGTCCCCTGACCGGCGCCGACATCGACCCCGAGTCACTGGTCACCATGGCCGACAGTACCTTCTGGATCGGCGACGAAATCGGGCCATGGCTGCTGCATTTTTCCGAGGACGGCGACCTGCTGGGTCCACCGGTGGAATTGCCCGACGCCGCACGTTCACCCGAGCATCCACTGGTGCTGGCGCGCGCGGACTCGGCGCGCGTGGCGCATTCGCGCGGCTTCGAGGCCGTGGACCTGGCGGGCGATGGCAAGACGCTGGTCACCATTCTCGAGGGGGTGGTGGAAGGCGACCCGCCGCAGCAGCTGCGGGTGCAGCGCTACGACGGCAGCGCCAACAAGTGGATTCCCGGCACTCTTATATATGAGCTGGATCCTGACACCGTCTCCGTCACCGACGTCTCCCGAATCGAGGGCAACCGCTTCGTAGTCGTGGAGCGCGACGATCTGCAGGGCGATGCGGCCAGGGCCAAGCGCGTGTACGCCATCGACCTGGACAGGGCCGTCCCGGGCAAGCCCATGGCCAAGAAACTGGTGATCGACCTGCTGAACATCGGCAACGCGCGTGGCCTGGCCCAGACCGCGGTGGCCGGCGCTCCCTTTCGTTTTCCCTTCCTCACCACCGAATCGATCCAGGTGCTCGACCGCAAGCACGTGGTCGTCGTCAACGACAACAACTATCCCTCGACGGGCGGCCGCGGTCCCACGGTCACCGATGCCACCGAGTGGATCTGGCTGGAGCTCGGCAACCCGCTGTAGCACGCCGTGAGCTCCTCGTGACGTTGATCGCCCTCAAGGACGCGGAGCTCGCGTTCGGTCTCACGCCGTTGCTCGACCGCGCGACGCTGGCGATCGGCGCGGGCGATCGCATCGGTCTCATCGGGCGCAACGGCACGGGCAAGTCGTCCTTGTTAGGCGTGCTGGCGGGCACGCTGCCATTGGACGACGGCGAGGTGCAGCGCAAGCCGGCCCTGCGCGTGGCGCTGGTGGAGCAGGAACCGCTGCTGCCGGCGGCGGCCACGGTGCGCGATTCGCTGTTGATCCGCGGCGCCATCCATCGCATCGCCGACGAGCGCGACCGGCACGCGGTCGAAACGCGCCTGGCCGAATACCTGCACCGGTTTGCCGTCAACGTGGACGCGGTGCCCGCCGAGGCGTCCGGCGGCGAGCGCAAGCGCGCGGCGCTCGCGCTGGCCTTCTCGCTGGACCCGGAGCTGCTGCTGCTCGACGAGCCGACCAACCACCTCGACATCGAGGGCATCGAGACGCTCGAACAGCAGCTGCAGAAGAACCTGACCTGCGTGGTCATCACGCATGACCGCCGGTTCCTCGACGCCGTGGCATCCGCCATCGCCGAGCTCGATCGCGGGCAATTGCGGCTGTTTCCGGGTAACTACTCGTTGTACGAGCAACGCAAGGCGGAGCTCGACGCGGCGGAAGACCTCGCCAGCCGCCGCTTCGACAAGTTCTGGGCGCAGGAAGAGGTATGGATCCGCAAAGGCGTCGAGGCGCGGCGCACGCGCAACGAGGGCCGCGTGAAGCGGCTCGAGCATCTGCGCGAGGAACGCGCGGCGCGCCGCGAGCGGATCGGCTCCATCAAGCTCAACGTCGACGCCGGAGAGCGCTCCGGCAAGCTCGTGGCGGAGCTCGAGAACGTCGCCAAGAGTTTCGGCGGCCGCAGGATCCTCGACGACGTCTCGCTGCGCGTGATGCGTGGCGACCGCCTGGGATTGCTAGGCCCCAACGGTGCCGGCAAGACCACGTTAATCCGGCTCATCGTCGGCTCGCTGGAACCGGACGCCGGGCGCATCCGCCGTGGCACCCACCTGCAGGTGGCCTATTTCGACCAGCTGCGCGAACAGCTGGATCCGGAGAAGACCCTGGCCGAGACGGTCAGTCCCGGCTCGGACTGGATCGATGTCGCCGGTTCGCGCAAGCACGTCACCAGCTACCTCGGCGACTTCCTGTTTCCCACGCGTCGCGCCAACGCGCCCGTCCGCATGCTGTCGGGCGGTGAGCGCAATCGCCTGCTGCTGGCGCGCCTGTTCGCGCGCCCGGCCAACGTGTTGGTGCTCGACGAGCCCACCAACGATCTCGACATCGATTCGCTCGAGCTTCTCGAGAACATGCTGCAGGACTACACGGGCACCTTGCTGCTGGTGAGCCACGACCGCGCCTTCCTCGACAACGTGGTCACCCAGACCGTGGCTGCCGAGGGCGAGGGACGCTGGCGCGAGTACGTCGGCGGTTACACCGAGTGGCTGCGGCAGCGACCGCAGCCGCGCGTGGCCGAGGCGCGCGGGTCGGCGGTTCAGGCTGCCTCTCCGGCGGCCGCCCCTGCGCCGAAGCGCAAACTCAGCTACAAGGAGCAGCGCGAGCTCGAATCGCTGCCGGCGGAGATCGAGCAGCTGGAAACCGAACAACGGCGGCTCACGCAGCGCATGGCCGCGCCGGACTATCATCGTGCCGCGCCGGATGAAATGCGCCGCGACGGGGAGCGCGCGGTGGAGCTGGAACGGCTGATCGCCGAACGAACCGAGCGCTGGATCCTGCTGGAAGATCGCACATGAAGCCCGTCAAACCGCCTGCCATCCGCATCTGGAAGGAGACCGCGCATCGCGGTGGCAAGGGTGTGAGCGCCATCCACGGCGTGCCACTGCCCGGCCCGCAGCTCGAAGAGCTGTGCAGCGCTCTCAAGAAGAAGTGCGGCACGGGAGGAACCGTGAAGCACGGCGTGATCGAGATTCAGGGCGATCATCGTGATCGCCTCGTGGAGGAATTGAAGAAGCTGGGCTACACCGACGTGAAGAAAGCCGGCGGATAATGGGGACATTCCTCATTTGGTTGTAACAATCGGTCTCCGTCGCGTTGATCGACGGGTCATGGCGATTTGTTACAAGTAAATGAGGAATGTCCCCATTATTTACCGCGCACGCCGCCGGTGAGCACGATGCGCATCGCGGCTTCCACGGTGAGATCGGTCTCGGTCAACCGGCTGCGCGGGATGTAGATGGTGTAACCACCGATCTGGTAACTCATGGGTAGATAGACGGCGACGAGATCTTCGCCGCCGCCGATCCCCAGGGTATTGGCGTGTTCCTGCGTGACGAAGCCGATCAGCCGCCCATGCCCGACGTCCAGCGTGACCACGCGGTCGAGATCGCCCTTCTTCTTGTCGGTATTGACCAGGCGCGTCATGTCGCGGATCGCGCTGTAGACGGTCTTGACCACCGGCACGCGCAGCAGCAGCTCCTCGCCGTATCCCAGCAGCCGCCGCACCAGGAAGGCATTGACCGCCAACCCGATGAGGAACAGCAGCAGGAAGCCGGTGATCAACCCGAGGCCCGGGAAGTAGTGCTCGCCCACCAGGAACCGGATCGGCTTCGACAATAGCGACTCGGTGGTCACGCCCAGCCAGTAGACGAAGTAGACCGTGAGCCCGATCGGCAGGATGGTCACCAGCCCCTTGAGCAGGATGCTGCCTATTGTCTTCATGGACGGGCGGCCTTCATCGTTCGAACTAACTACCTGCTACTTCTTCGGCTTGACGAACTTCAGCGTCATGCGGTCGGACTCGCCGATGGCGTCGTACTTGGCGCGATCGAAGGAAGGATCGACCGGCTTGCCGCCTTCCGAGGACTGCCGCACCGGGGGCAGGGTCCAGACGCCGAACGGGTGGTCCGCGGTGTCCTTGGCGTTGGCCATGATTTCGGACTTGCCCGCCAGCTTGAATCCGGCCTTTTCGGCGATCTGGATCATGTAGGCCTCCGGTACGTATCCGTTGTACGTCGCCGGATCCTGCGTGGCCTTCGCACGGTGCTCCTCGATCGCCAGGATGCCGCCGGGCTTGGTGGCCGCGAACAGGTTGGCGAGATCGGCATCGGCGGAGCCACCGTGGATCCAGTTGTGGATTTCGCGTGCCACCAGCACGAAGTCGAACTTGTCAGCCGGCAGCGGCGCCGCGTTCTTGCCCCAATCGACGATGTTCACCTTGCCGTAGATCGACGCGTCGGAGAACTTGTTGATGTATCCCTCCCGGGCCTTCTTCGCTCCCTCCGAGGCCGCCGGGTTGGAAACATTGGGTGCCGTTGCATAGAACTCGCCATGGGTGGCCCGCGCGTACGGCGCGAGGATGTTGGTCCACCAGCCGCCGCCCGGCTGCACTTCGAGGATGGTCATCCCCGGTTTCAGGCCCCAGAACGACAGCGCGTCGACCGGGTGGCGATACACGTCGCGCGCTTTTTCATCGTTGCTCCGCCACGAGCCCGACGCGGCGGCCTCGATGGCCTTGACGTCTTTCTTGCCATTGGCCGCGAAACCGGCCACCGAAAATGAGGCCAGCGCCGCGATGCTCAAGGCCGCGACTGACTTTCTGAAGTTCATCGAAGATCCCTCTCGATTGGAAACTCGGGGGATGCATCGTACAAGAAATGCGGTCAGGAGCGCGGGCTGCTCAGGGCCTGAACCAGGCATTGCCGATCTGGAAGTAGATGGCCGTCTCGCCGTTGCTGAACCCGACGTCGAGACCGGCGTGCATCCTGAACATGCGGGCCAGCTCGTAACGGAATCCCACCGCCCCGCTCCAGACATCCTTGGTCGCGAAGAACAGGTCACGGTCCGTATGCGCGGTGCCGTAGCCCGCCGCGCCCACCAGGCTCCAGCGGCCGCGAAATTGCCAACGCGCCTCGGCTTCGGCCGATGCCATCTCGTCGCCCTGGTAGCGCATGGCCGCGACGCCGCGCAGCTTGATGTAGGGACGCAGGAAAAACGGCGTGCCTTCGGAAGACCACTGGTAGTCGCCGCGCAAACCCAGTGTCCAGTCCTGCGCCAGCGGCATCCAGCCCATCACCACGTTCTGGAAGCGCTCGAAGTCGTCGCTGGCGCCGAGTGCCTCGCGCGCCACGAGCACGAGAGATTCGGCAAACAGCCCGCGCGTGGGGGTGAACAGGTTGTCGCGGCTGTCGTACTCGAGCACCGCCGCGGGCGCGGAGATCTCGATGTGCACCTTGTCGAGCAAGGACGGAAATTGCGGCGGCACGTCGCCGCGCAATTTTGGCTCGACCTTCGAATAGATGTAGCGCATGCCGAAGGACCAGGGCGATTTCGCCCGGGGCCTCCAGTTGCCCTGGACGAGGGCCAATGAAAAATCCAGTTCGTAGCTCACCGGCTGGTCGAGCGAATCGCTGGCGTCGCCGAGCCCATAGAAGTCGAGATTGAGCTGTCCGACGCCCGCCGCCGCGAGCGTCTGCAGGCGATCGCCGAACCAGTGGCTGGAGTCCGCGGCGAACGCGGCCCAGGTGCCGTTCTCCGTGGCGATGCCGCCAACCAGTGACATGTTCGGGCGCGCATAACCCTCACTGCCCTCGGCCTTGCGCGGTCGCACGAACATGCCCGCGAGGCCGCCGCCGTAGCCGACGGCAGGTTCGGTGACGATCAGTGGAATCGGCAGGAAGGCACGCGGATGCGCGAGGAAACTGCTGAGATCGAGTTGGCCATCCTGAGGATCGCGAAAACGCGAGACGGCTGGTTGCCCGGGAGACGTGCCGTAGTCGGGCTGCCCCACTTCTTCGGCAAAGCCCGGCGCCGGAGTCAGGCACAGCACGGCGCAGATCGTCGGGACGACCGATTTCATCGGCGCATGCTCACGCCGCGGCGCAGTGGGCTCAATAAGCCCATCGACCCATGGGATAGATGGAGCGGGTGATGGGAATCGAACCCACGTTAGTAGCTTGGGAAGCTACAGTTCTACCATTGAACTACACCCGCGCGCCGCGAGGATAACCGAGCCCCAAATGTCATCACAACCGAAGCACGACGCCGGTTCGAAGCCATTGATCGTCATGGCCCTGCCGCCTTTCCAGCACAGTGGGATCCGAAGCTTGGAATTCACGTGACTTGAAGTCGCGGC
>JADMIO011276529.1_pt1 | contig 90916 bp, 74 predicted proteins | sample 8958161 | NCBI WGS metagenome assembly JADMIO01 (sample SAMN16585339, study PRJNA669376) | soil metagenome | isolation source: Crop rotation soil | place: USA: Cullars Rotation, Alabama | collected 2011
GCGACAACTTGTCCACGTGGAATTCTAAGCTTAGGATCCCAATGTGCTGGAAAGTCTTCGCATTCGCTGGCCAACGTGCTCCAGACTAAATGCTGGCTGGGAGATTCCAAGGCGCTCTGGGCTGCCAATTCAAACATCTCCAACACAAGCTCCTGCGCCTCCTGGTCGCGCCCTTCGTTTACAGCCTTGGAATACTCCTCCAATTTTTGTTGGAAAGCGGTCGTTTCCTTTAAATTCTCTTCGGGAGGGCTGTCCATGGTTTGATCGTTAGCTTTTAACGGTAAATTCCAGAAAAAGCGATTTCTAACTTCCAAGTTCGTTCCATTTTCTTTGTAAGGTTTTAAATCGAACTCCGACATAGCTGTAACGAATTGATATGATTACTCGATTTGAAAAATCAGAAGCGGTATTGGATTTCGAAACCTTCGCGCGAGAGCAATATGCCGCGCTGTTTCAGTTTGCGTTGCGTTTGGCTGGCCGGTTTGAAACTGCGCAAGACCTAACCCAGCAAACGTTTTATTTGGCCCTAAAAAATGCCGCTAAACTGCGTGAGAAATCCCGTTTAAAACAATGGATGTTTACGATTCTCTATCGCGAATTTTTGCAGAAAAGACGGCACAACCAACGGTTTCCCAAGTTTGACTTGGATAGTTCGATCTGCGAATTGCCAGTGGTTCAGCCTGAAGTGGAGCGCAGCGATGCACACGCGGTCCTGGCATGCTTGAATCAATTGGAAGAGCCTTTCCAAACCCCGCTGCGCCTCTTTTATCTGGATCAACTTTCTTACGAGCAAATTGCCACGAAATTGAGGCTTCCGATTGGCACCGTTATGTCCAGGCTTTCGCGAGGAAAGAAACTGCTGCGCGAAATGTTGGAATGTGGGACCTGTCAAAAATCAAGAGGCGTGCGTCCGGGTCTCTTACAGGTGTTTCCTTCCGTATTGGCGAATGCGGCTTAGGTTTTCTGGAATCAGTTTCCAGGTTGAAGGAAAGTTCGCCCTCACCCTTGTCCCTCTCCCCCAGGAGAGGGCGAGAGTCGGACGATTCAGCAGTTCTAACGCCAACTTGTCTTCAAAGCATTGGCCCGAAGCGATGTGGATGTTGATAGTTAAGTAAATTAAATTCGCAACTTGGAGCGGCAGATTGAAAGTGCTACTTTGAACTCATCAAATCAAAGCAGGCCAGTGAGCGATTATCTCGCACATATAATTTGCCATCGACATAGGCTGGGAAATTCCAATTTTTGCCGCAGATTTGCCAGCGCCCTGCTTCTTGATACTCGGTGGGATTGGGCTTCACTCCCACCAATTGCCCTTCGTCGCTCAAAACAAGCAGCAAATCGGGCAAAGCCAAGGTTGAAGAATATTCGCGTCCGTAGCCGTCGTGCGCCCAATTCAGTTTCCCGGTTTCGGCGTTAATCGAGACAAAGTTTTTGGCGGGGCCCTGGCAATAAAGATTCCCATCCACCAGGGCGGGAGTTGCCAAATTGATTTTCATATCACGATTTTGCCATTCACGATCCGCTTTCCATTCGCCATCCTGTTGATGAATCTTGAAGCAAATGACGCCGAAGGTGTGAGAATTCACGTAAATCCGATCCTGGTGAATCACGGGCGCGGCCGCATGGCGTTTGGCGTTGGTGACCAATGGCTGGCGCCAAAGAATTTTTCCGGTTTGGCGGTCGGCTCCGAAAAGCGCCTCAGCGGAGAGGTAAACAACCTGTTTGACCTTATCAAATTCCGCGACCATTACCGATGAATAAGCCGCTTCATCGTTGCCAGTTTTCCATAAAACTTTTCCGTTGAGTTTATTAAAACAAACCAGTGTGGCGCCATCCGTTGAACCCACCGGGACAATAACTGCGTCCCCATCCACAATGCCGGAGCCGTTGTTGCCGCGGCGTGAGGCTGTCCCTTCATTGGCCTTGCTGCCAAGGAAGCGAACCCCAAAATCCTTGGAAAAGCTCGCGCCCCAAACCACCGCTCCATCCGCCAGGTTGAGGCAACGAAATTCCCCATTGCACGATTGGACGTAAACGCGATCCCCATCCACGAACGGAGTAGCGCGCGGTCCAGCGCCCCATTCGTCCTGGTAAACATCGGCATAAGGCACGCTCCAGAGTTCCTTGCCGGTCTGCAATTCCAGGCAATGAGCGATTTCTTTGCCCGCTTGTTCGTCCAGGTAAATGAGTTTTGCGCCGATGACGATCGGCGAGGAAAAACCACCTCCGGTGGCTATTCGCCAAATTTGGCGCGGTTCTTTTTCCAGGCTTTTGGGCGCAACCGAGCCTGGAGGCGCGTGTGCGTCCCGGGTCGGGCCCAACCAGCGGGGCCAATCGTGGCTCTCGGCAAAAAGAGAAAGCGAAGCACAAGCAGCGGCAACAGCAACAACAATCCAGCGCATAGGTGTGTGAATTTTGGCAAAGCTTAACGGCGCTCCATCATTCGTCCAGCTTTTTGAAATTAGGCACGATCTGTTGCGATTCGGATGAACCGCGGATTTCGCGGACAACGCGGATGAGGAGAGGAAATCGAAACTTGATTGGAAACGCCTGGTGAACGAACGCAGAAAAATTGGTGGGGATCACTCGTTCTCATTAGGATTCAGGTGATATTTCTTGGCGGCGAATTGTGAGGTTGAGTGACGTAGGATGCGCAACGGTGGTGGTATTTTGCGCATCTTCGAGGTTAAGATGCGCAAAATTGGACCTCAGATGCGCAAAGTTGGCGGTAAGATGCGCAAAATATGGGCTCGGATGCGCAAGTGAGTTCGAGTGAAAAATCGTAAGTGGCGCAATTGCAAGGTCTTGCAAAAAATCGGTTTTTTTGAGGGTCGCAATCGAGATGCCGCCCCCCCTTGGCGTGCGGCCTGAACGATGGTTGTATGGAATTTGCATGGTTCATTTTTGGTAAAGAATAGCGCAGGCATGAGACCCATCGGAGTTATTCGAATTGTCTTAATAAGATGATGTTCGATTGTTGGTTATAATTGAAAGAAGTTATGTTGTGATCGCTGTGCGATTCAGATTTTATAACAGGTCTTCATATAAAATGTCATATTTGATAGTCTAATAAAGACACACAGAAAAGCAAGTTCTTTTTTTGAAGGGCGCAGGAACAAGCGAACGGGGATGGTAGCCGCCGAAATAATGAGGCGGAGCGGAGTACCATGAAGGAATTGTTGTTGCAGATGACGTGGTAGCAAACATCCCAAGCTGTCGTTTATGGCGGTCCGCTTCCTTCTAGAAATATGCCGCGCCTCTGACACTTCGGAATCGGCCGCCTATTTTAGAATTTAGAATTTAGCCCTTAGCCTTTATCCCCCGGCACTGGGGTAAACACCCTATTGCGCACCTGGAATGAGGAACCGAGGATCAAGGGGAATTCACCTATCTCGACCTTGGACCCGAGCCGGCAAGACCGTGTCGGCCAAGGGGCGGTGTTAACAAACCGATCGCGTTCATGGATTCAGTTAAAATTAGAAATTCATTATGTCAAAAAAAGTACGCATCGCCGCGCCCTCGTCAAAGGCAACCACCGGCATCGAGGGGTTCGACGAAATCACCAATGGCGGACTGCCGCGCGGTCGGACAACCTTGCTGGCGGGCGGACCTGGTTCGGGCAAAACGATTTTCGCCCTGCAATTCCTGAAGCATGGCGCTCAAAATCAGGAGCCCGGCATCTTCGTGGCCTTCGAAGAGACGTCCAGTCGCATTAAAGCAAACATCACCGGCTTTGGCTGGAACATCAGCCAGCTCTGTCAGCAGAAAAAGCTATTCTTTGTGGATGCGCAGCCGACTCCCGACCTGATTCAGGCCGGGGACTTTGATTTGAACGGCATGCTTGCGGCGTTAGAGGCCCAGACCCGTGCGATGGGCGCGCGGCGGATTGTGTTCGATGCACTAGATATCCTGCTGGCATTGCTGCCCGAGGCCGCGGCCCGGCAGGAAATTTATCGGTTGCATGAGTGGTTATTGGCGCGCCAAATCACCGGTCTTATCACCGCCAAGGTTGGAGGACATGAGGGGACGACATCGGGAGGGCCTTCGGTCGGTTTGATGCAATTCATGGTGGACTGCGCGGTCATTCTAAATCACGGAGTGGTACTGGGTGTCTCCCAGCGCAATTTGCGAGTTCAAAAATATCGCGGTTCCTCGTTCGATGAAAATGAATCACCGTTCCTCATCGGCGTCGAAGGACTGGAGGTTGCTGTAGCCCGAACTTTGAGTCACGTGGACGCTCCGGTTACAAAGGAACGCGTATCCAGCGGGGTCAAGCGCCTCGACACCATGCTGGGAGGCGGGTACTACCGTGGCGCGAGTGTATTGATTACAGGATTTCCCGGGACCGCCAAGACTACTTTGAGTGGCGCATTCGCGGAAGCGGCCTGCCGACGTGGGGAACGAACCATGTTCGTCAGTTTCGATTCTGATGGATCGGAAGTGATTCGAAATCTTGGTTCGGTCGGAATCCGGCTCGGTGCGCACCTGAAAAACGGACGACTGAAGATGGTTTCGGCGAGGACGATCACAGGCAGCGCCGAGACCTATTTGGTGCGGATCAAAACGCTGGCTAAAGAACATCGGGCGCGGTGTCTGGTAATTGATCCTGTTTCTACTTTGTCAAAATCCGGAAACGAGCAGACGGCTCACAATGTTGCCGAGCGGTTAATCGATTGGTCAAAGATTTCCGGCATAACTCTGGTCTGCACAAGCTTGCTCGACGAAATGTCCAGCCAGCAGGAGGGGGGTTCGCCGCTGCAGATTTCAACGCTCGCGGATACCTGGCTTCATCTCAATTACCTGGTGCAGGCGGGTGAGCGCAATCGTACCATGTCGATAATCAAATCGCGCGGCACTGCGCATTCCAATCAGGTCCGCGAGTTGATTCTCAGCGACGATGGCGTCACTCTGTCTGACATCTATAGTGCGGGCGGCGAAGTTTTGATGGGAACAATGCGCTGGGAGAAAGAAAGCGCGGAACGGATAGCAACGGAAGTCAACGATGTGGCGTCGCGCCTCAAGAAAGTGAGTCTGGATGCCGAGCAAGCTGTCCTGGAGGTGAGGGTTAAATCGCTCCAGACGGAACTTGTAGCCAAGCAGACTGAGAAAACGTTGCTTGACCGGACCACCAAAGCTCGCAAGGAGGAGTTGATTCGAGCCCGCAAACGGATGCGCGAATTGCGCGGGGGAGATGCCGCAATGCGCAACCAAAACTAAACCATCATGAAACCTGCCAAATTCTTCTTTCGCCTTTATATCGCCGGAGACACGCAGAATTCCGCCCAGGCAGTCGCCAACTTGACTGCACTTTGCAAACTGCACCTCTCAACCTGCCACGAGATTGAATTTATAGATGTCTTGCGGGAACCGGAAAGAGCCCTGGCCGATGGAGTTTTTATGACGCCGACGTTGGTCAGAGTCGCGCCGATACCGCCCCAGAAAATAGTCGGGACCTTAAACCGAAAGCAACCTTTGTTACGCGCGATGGGTTTGGAAGGAGAAGCGTGATTCCGGGTGAAACATTCGTGTCGAAGGATCCTGTTCGGGAAATTCCAGAGCTTATTAATATGTTGCTGGCGGCGGAGCAACGCCTGGAAGAGCTGACGGCTGGTGAAGTCGATGCAATCTCAGACGCTCAAGGCAGGCCCTTCCTGCTGCGACGAGCGCAGGAGCAGTTGCGCAAAACGGAAATCGCCAGACAGGCTGCGATACTCGACGCGCTTCCCGCGCACGTGGCGCTGCTCGATACGCAGGGGACTATTGTTCTAGTCAACGAAGCGTGGCGCCTATTTGCCCGCTTGAACGCAAGCCCTGACTCTAAATATGGGGTGGGGTCGAGTTACCTGGAGGTCTGCGATAAAGCGCGCGCTGGTTTGCCGGAGGCGGAGAAAGTTGGCGAAGGCATTCGCGCGGTCTTAAGCCGCAGTGAAAAAAAGTTTTGGCAGGAATATAGTTGTGATTCTTTGACCGAACAGCGTTGGTTCGAGATGAGCGTGACTCCACTGGCCGAAGATCGACGGAACGGCGCGGTAGTCATGCATGTGGACATCACTAAGCGCAAGCAAACCGAGAACCAGCTTCGGGGAGCTCATCGCGATTTTCAACGCCTGCTTGTCCACAGCCCAGCCGTTCTCTATTCATTGAAAGTCGAAACGGATGGCCGGCTGACTCCGCAGGCCGTTAGTGAGAACATGGTTCGTCTATTGGGATTTAAGGCGGAAGAATCCACTTACGATTGGTGGGTCGCTCATATCCATCCGGAAGATCGAGCCCGGGTGCTGGCTAGTCTTGCTAAAACCCTGGAGCGCTCTTCAGTGAAGATCCAATACCGGATGGCCCACAAGGATGGCCATTATCTGTGGATTGAAGACACTCGCAAGTTGGTGCGCGACACCGACGGAAAGCCCATCGAGATCGCTGGCGCTTGGATTGACATCACCCAATGCAAACAGACACAAGACGACCTTCGAGAATCGGAACAGCGGCTCCGGGAAATGCTCGAGAATCTCGAGCTAATTGCCGTGACGCTCGACAAGGCGGGAACGGTGACATTCTGCAATGACTATTTACTCAAGCTGACGGGATGGAACCGCGAAGAGGTCATCGGGACCGATTGGTTCGCCAAGTTCGTTCCAGCGAGCAATACGGAGTTAAAGAAGTTGTTTTTCGATACCATCGGGATAGGCGAGCTGCCTCCTCATTATGAGAATAGCATTCTAACCAAAACAGGAGCGTTGCGCGAAATCGTCTGGAACAACACGATGCTGCGGGACGAGTCGGGAAATTTTATTGGCGCGGCCACCATCGGTGAGGATGTCACCGAGCGAAGACACTCGCAGGAATCTCTGCTGGAGAGCGAGGAAGAGCTGCGAGACCTGTTCGAGAACGCCAATGATTTAATCCTGAGCATTGCGCCCGACGGAAAATTGCTTTACGCAAACCGCGCCTGGCGGGAAGCCCTCGGTTATCGGGCGGATGAAATCGCAGAGCTGAACCTGCTCGATTTGATTCATCTTGAGTACCGGCAACGCTCGTCCAAGTTATTGGCAGACGCGGCCGAAGGCCAAAAAGTCCAACTTCTGGATGCGGAATTCGTATCAAAAGATGCGAAACAGATCGTTGTAGAAGGAAGTGTCAGCGCCAAGAGAGTCAAAGATCGAGCCGTTTCCCTGCGCTGCATTTTTCGCGATGTTACGGAAAAGAAAAAACTCCAGGCGCAATTTCTGCGGCATCAGCGCATGGAAAGCATCGGTACGCTCGCTGGCGGCATTGCCCATGATTTGAATAACGTGCTCGCGCCGATTTTAATGTCGGTGGAGCTGTTGCGGATGAATGTTGTTGATCCGAATACCTTGAAGACTCTCGACATCCTGGCGACGAGTGCGCAACGCGGGGCGGACATGGTCAGGCAAGTCTTAACGTTTTCTCGGGGAGTGGAAGGGCAACGCAGCGAGGTGCGAGTTTCGGGCCTTATAAAGGATATGCGATCTATCATCCAACAAACCTTTCCGCCATCAATCCTGTTGCGTACCAAAGTTGCCTCCAAATTGTGGACCGTGACTGGCGATGCAACCCAACTGCATCAGGTCTTGCTCAATTTATGCGTGAACGCGCGCGATGCCATGCCCGGTGGCGGAAGCCTGACGATCGAGGCTGAGAACCTGTTGGTCGATGAGCATTTCGCGCGAATGAACCCAGAGGCGAAACCCGGGCCGTATTTGGTTCTATCGGTCAAAGACAATGGAGGAGGAATTCCGCTCGAAATCATCGAGCACATTTTTGACCCCTTCTTTACCACCAAAACGCTTGATAACGGAACGGGTCTCGGGCTTTCCACCGTCCTCGGAATTGTTAAAAGCCACCAGGGTTTTGTTTCCGTTTACAGTGAAGTTGGCAAGGGCAGCAATTTCATGGTTTATCTGCCCGCGAATAGCTCAGGACAGTTGGAGTCCGCCAAAGAGCGTTCTGCCCTGCCGATGGGAAAAGGGGAATTAATCCTGGTCGTGGATGATGAAGCGGCCATTTGCAACATCTCGAAGCAAACTTTGGAAATGTTCGGTTATCGGGTGCTGACAGCCAGCGATGGAGCCCAAGCGGTGGCGGTCTGCGCCAGAAATATGGGCAGCCTTGATCTCCTGCTCACTGATATGTCGATGCCGATTATGGATGGCGCTTCCACCGTCCGGGCCATTCGCGCGCTCTGTCCGGGAATCAAGGTGATTGCCGCCAGCGGGCTGGATAAAAAGAGCAGAAGCATCGATCCCGACCAGGTTGGCGCAAATGCCTTCCTTCAAAAACCGTTCACCGCGGAATGCCTGGTCAGAACGGTCCGTGAAATTCTTGACGAAATACCGAAAGGCGCTGATGAAAAGTAACCTTCTCAACCAGGTGCGAGGATTATTTTCGCGCGATCGAACGCGCTTGCTGGTGGTGGACGATGAAGAAGCGCTTCGAGATTTGTTTTTCCAATTTTTCGAGGGGCACGGATATCATGTTACTCTGGCGGCGAGCATCGAGGAGGCGCAGGGTTTCTTGAAGACTGAAGCCTTCGAGCTGGTTCTGCACGATGTCATGCTCGAAGACGGAAACGGCATCGATTCGCTCATCCAAATTAAATCAAACCACCCAGCGTTGCCGGTGATCATGTTAACAAGCCTGGGATACGACCAGGAGTGTTTCAATGATGCCGTTAAACATGGCGCCTCTGCGTATGTGAGCAAATTACTGCCGCTGGACCAGATTCTGATGGAAATTCACCGCGTGCTCAAATGGTCGAAAAAGAATGATGAGTGATGAGTGATGAGTGATGAGTGATGAGTGATGAGTGATGAGTGATGAGTTTAATATTGCGCTTCCAACAGGCGAATTGTTTAACGCAAGAAAATTTTGGTTTCGCAAAACTGCTTCTCATTGCCCTAACAGCCCGGAATACCAAGTATGCCGCCCCGCAGGGGCTCTGAACGATTTTGGGAATTTATTTACTACAAATATGTCGCGCCTCTGGCGCTCCGGAACCTTGCCTTTAGAATTTAGCCCTTAGCCCTTAGCCTTTTCTTCTACCACTTCCCGTCGGCAAGCAAGGAAACAACGCTGTGTGACATCTCTTCTGCGAGCAATGGAACGGCCTGCCGCTCAGCGCTGGCCAGGTCCGGCCCCACTCGAATGGTGGTGCGCCCATAAACTTCCTGGTCGAAAAGAACTTCCCCGGTTTTAACGTTGTAAGCTTTTACTCTGGCGTTAATGGTTAAATAAAAGTCGCGCACGGTCAGAATATCATTGGGCTGGAATGAAACACCCGCGCGATCGAATTTGGTAATGACCCCATCGAGGATCACGTCCGGATCCGCATGGGTCTCCAATTTGTAAGTGCCTTCTCTTTGAATGCCCCGGCGGATGGATGTGGCAATAGCTTCGCTCAGGCGCGGTTCGGGTGTGTCATTGCGGAAGAGGTTTACCTTAACGGAACGGGAGCCGACGGCGAGGCCATTGCTCGGGCCTAAAACATAACCCGCGCAGCCAGCCAGCAAAAGAAGCGCGGCGGAGAAACTAAGCATCTTTAACTGCCGCAGTTGCAAGCGCATTAATTTTGAGCCGTTTGGCGAGGGTGCTGCTTGCGAATGGTTTCGATGCGCCGTTTTGATTCCTCAGCGTACTTGGAGCCGGGATCTTTTAAAACCGCTTCGTTATAATAGACCAGCGCGCCATCCCAATATTTCTTCTTTTCGTAAAAGCGGGCAATGATGTAGGCGCCGCGGGCTTGTTCTGTGCGCAAGAGCACGATGTAATTCTGCGCCTGCGGCACGCGTGCTTCCGATGGATACAAGGTGATGAAATCGTTGAAGGTGGCGATGGCTTTGCCGGCAATGCTTTGATCGTATTCAGCGGCTTTGGCTTGTTTGCGGTAAGCGAGCGCGGCGCGATACATGGCTTCGGCCGCGACTTTGTCCTGGTCATGATAACGGTCCGCTGCCTTTTCAAAGGCCTTTACGGCGGCGCCGTAATCGCTTTGTTTTTCACGGGCGGCGCCAATGTTCAATTGGGATTGCGGGGCGACGGTGCTATAGGGCCCGCTTTTAATTACCTTTTCGTACATGTCCGAAGTTTTGTCCATGGAGGGGAAGAAAGGAATGTAACCCCATAGCTTGAACCATTTGCCGCCCAGATAGCGGTTGGCGATGACGAATTGCCGGCGCAGAACTTCGTTGTATTGGTCGGATTTGGGATATTTCTCGAGCAGTTTTTGGTATTCTTTGAAAGCCCGTTCATCCATTCCTTTGGCTTCATAAGCCGACGCCAGGAGGAATTGTGCTTGAGCAGCGTAATCGGAGAGCGGCCAGGTGCGCACGGTTCGGCGCGAGGCTTTGATGGCCATTTTATAATCCTTTTTATCGAAAGCTTCCTGCGCCACGGCCAGTTGATCTTTGGCGCGTGTGCGTGTCCATTTTGCCCCGCCGACTGGTTCGTACGACCATCCTTCGCCCGCGCGATAGATGAGCGGGGCCGGAGTTCTGAGCGGTAATGCAGCAAAGCAAACCGCTAACAAAAGAAGCCGAAAAAACCAACGATTCATGCGGGCAAAACGGTATAGAACGGTTTCTGGCAAGTCAAGGTATCTAAGAGCGCGCCGCTCGAAGGGGGTGTGTGACCGGAAAGTAACCTAAAAAAGAAAAAGCAATGGTTATCGGCTTTTTTGCGTTTGCGAATTGTATATGTCTCTATACACCAGAGCAACGTGCTTGCGTTGCGTTGCGCTCTCAAGAGCGGTCGCTGCGATGAATGCTGGAACCGTCTGCACGAGGCCGATTACCTCAAAAGCAAAGTCGACGCCTAGCCTTAGGTTACTTTGGCGTCACACGCCCCGGGAGCGCGGACATTTTGTCCGCCAATGTTTGAAGGAAATTTTACTTAAGACGGGCGGACAAAATGTCCGCGCTCCCGCGAGTAATAATCCCTCAAAAAGCGTTCTTCTCAAGAAGATTTCGAACAATTCCACCCTTCCCTTTCCGGGATGGAAGAGGCCTTTTTTAACCTTTCCAGAGCAATATGGTTGGACCTTGCAGGTTGTGGTTTGCTTGGTTAGCAACGCTGGCCGAGTGGATTCCAATACCGTTAGGATGGGGACCAGCCCATAACCTTGGCCCGATGCTTGTTGCGCTTTCAGCGCGTGGCCTGCCGCGCCATTTACATCGCAAAATATTTCTTCGCCTTTGGCTCTAGAACGCTTACGCTCGACTTGTGCGCTCAAAGGCTAATTTCTTAACATCGGGCAAATCCCGTACGGGCATTATCGGACTTGATGCAGTTACACGCGGTGGATTGCCCGCGGGACGTGCCACATTGCTGCTGGGTGGACCTGGCTCGGGCAAGACAGTGCTTGCTCTCCAAACTCTGGTAAACGGGGTGCGACTCTGGAATGAGCCAGGGATCTTCGTCGCCTTTGAAGAAAATTCGCGCCGGATTATCGCCAATTCGGCCGGGTTTGGATGGAACCTTCCCGTGCTGCAACGAGGAAACCTGTTTTTTCTAGACGCCAAGCAGCAGCCGGATGTTGTTTTATCGGGATCTTTTGATTTGTCGGGCCTCCTCGCAGGATTAGGCGCAAAGGCGCGCAAGATGAAGGCGAAGCGGATTGTCTTTGATTCGGTGGATGTGCTGCTGGAGCGAATGCAGGATCCTATGGCCAAGCTCCAGGAAGTTCACCGTTTGCACGAGTGGCTGCTCGAGCATGAGCTGACGGCTTTGATGACCAGCCAGGTTTATGGGGATGCCCCCGGCGTGCCAGATAAGGAAGGGTTGGGCTTTATGCAATTTATGGTGGATTGCGCAATCGCCCTGAAGCACGAAGTGGTCGAAGGTGTTTCCCAAAGGAACCTGCGAGTGACGAAGTTTCGCGGTTCCTCATTCATGGAAAATGAAGTTCCATTCGTCATTGATGCCAAAGGGTTGGAGGTGGCAGGTTCGCCGGGTGTAATGGCTGCCGCTTCCAAAGTTAGCAAGGAGCGCGTCTCCACTGGCATCGAACGCTTGGATACAATGCTTGACGGCGGCTATTATCGGGGCGCGAGCGTTCTCGTAACTGGCTCCCCTGGAACAGCCAAGACGACGCTCTCCGGCTCATTTGCCCGCGCCGCGTGCAGCCGGGGTGAACAGACTCTGTTCGTCAGTTTCGACTCGAGGCCCGATGAAATCGTGCGCAATCTTGACTCAGTTAATATTCGCCTAGGTAATTACGTTAACCGGAGAACACTCGGCCTATTTTCGGCCCGGACCGCCGGCAGCAGCGCTGAGGTCCAGTTTATGCGGATCAAGGAGCTGGCTTACCAGTGCAAAGCCCGAAACTTAGTGATTGACCCTATCTCCGCCTTGCTCAAACAAGGCAACGGCCTCACCGCGCACAATGTTGTTGAACGCCTATGTGATTGGGTTAAAGACGAAGGCATGACTATGGTTTGCACGAGCTTGCTCGATGACTCCGGTCACGATTCCGAGAGCACGCCAGTGCAAATTTCGACCATTGCCGATACGTGGATCCACCTTAATTACCTGGTGCGCGCGGGCGAAAGGAATCGTGCCCTTACAATTATAAAATCTCGTGGGACCAGTCACTCTAACCAGGTTCGGGAATTAATTTTGGATCGCACCGGCGTAAAGCTCGAAGAGGTTTACCTGGCAGGGGGCGAAGTGCTCATGGGCACGCTGCGATGGGAAAGAGAAGAAGCTTTGCGCGCGCAGGAGCACCAAAAACGGCATGAACTTCGCAATGCGGTCTCGGCGCTCGATTCAACTGAGGCCGAACTGCAAACGCGAGTGACCGCTTTAGAACGGGAATTGGCCGCGGCTCGCGCGCGGCGCAAAACACTTTTGCAAGAAGAAGCAGGGCGTCGGCAGCGCGTCACAGCGAAAACCAACGGCATAGGCACGCTTCGAAAACTGGATTCCGCCGCTCGAATACAAGCACCAAAGGCCGCTCAATGAAAAAGAGCGCCAGGATCTCTTTCCGTCTTTATATTGCTGGCGACGGACCGAATTCAATCCGAGCCGAAGCTAACCTCAAAGCCCTGTGCAACGAACATTTTCCCGCGAATCATGAAATCGAAATTGTGGATGCCATCCGCGAGCCCGAACGGGCGCTCGCAGACGGAGTCATACTTACCCCAACGCTTGTCCGGCTGCGACCGCTGCCCCTCAAGAAGATTATCGGCGATCTAAGTGAGCCAAAAAAGGTGCTGGCAGCGTTAGGTTTATGAAAACTTCCCTGGATAAATCGGATTCAGAAAATGAATCACGGATCGCGGAGTTGATTTCAAAAATAACCACCTTGGAAGGCGAGTTGCAGGCGCTGGTCGGGGGACAGGTGGATGCAATCGCGGGCGCTGGTGGAACCCCCTTCCTCCTGCTTGCTGCTCAGGAAAAACTTCGCCAGCGGGCCGAGTCGGAGCAACGATCGGCGGAGCGGCTGGCGGCGATTCTGGACGCGCTTCCGGCGCATATCGCTTTGCTGGATTCAACAGGCAGGATCCTGATTGTGAACGCTTCATGGAAAGGTTTCGCCAGTGAGAACGGCCTTCAAGGACCTGCTTTTGCGGTTGGGCTAAACTATCTGCAAGTTTGCGAATCTCCGGAAGCTGAGCTGGATGAGGATGGCAAAGCCGCCGGGGCAGGAATTCGCCGCGTGCTACGGGGAGAAGTCGAGCGCTTTTCTTTGGAATACAGATGTGATTCACCGATGGAGCAACGCTGGTTTCTCATGACGGTGACGCCGTTCGGGCAAGGCCTTGGTTCCGGCGCGGTGGTGATGCATATGGATATCAGCGAGCGTCGTAAAGCAGAGGAAGCGCTGCGCCAGAAAGAAACCATTTTGCGAATTGCCGGGCGAATTACCAAAACCGGTGGCTGGGCCTTCGATATGGCCTCCAACCGCATTTACTGGTCAGAAGAGATTTTTAAGTTACTTAATCTGCCTTCGGATTATAACCTTTCGGTCGAAGAGGCCTTGGCCCTTGTTCAAGAGCAGTATCGCGCGCAGGTGACTACGGATATCCTTGCGGCAATCCGGCAAAAACAGCCTTTTGATCTAAAAGTCGAAATACTTGCGAGGCAAGGACGCTCTATTTGGGTGAGACTGTGCGGCGAGTCAGAGACGCTTCCAGACGGCAGCACCCGGCTGTACGGAGCATTGCAGGATATTTCCGAAGCGAAGCGGGCGGAGTTGGCCTTAATCCAAAGCGAAGGAGAGCTGCGTTCGCTGGCTGAATCGCTCCCACAAATCGTCTGGATGACGCGGCCAGACGGGCAGAACTTCTATTTCAATCAGCGCTGGGTGCAATTTACTGGCCTTACCCTGGCGGAGAGTTACGGCGATGGCTGGATCAAGCCGTTTCATCCGGATGACCGGTTGCGGGCGGCGCACGCCTGGGAGGGAGCTATCACTGGCAAAGGGGATTACAACCTCGAATGCCGACTGCTCGGAACCGATGGCAGGTATCGCTGGATGCTGGTCCGCGGTGTGCCCTATCAGGATGCGTCAGGGAAAGTCACCAAATGGCTGGGGACTTGCACGGATATCGAGGACATTAAGCAAAATGACCGCGCGCTGCAGCTAATCAGTCAATGCAATGAAGCCCTGGTCCACTCCAGCAGCGAGAAAGAACTTCTCGATGAGGTGTGCCGCATAGCAGTAGAGATCGGCGATTATCGAATGGCATTGGTAGGCTTCGCCCGAAATGATCCGGATAAAACGGTGGAAGTAATATCCTCCGCAGGAATCGCGGAAAATTATCTTAGGCAAATCCCAATTTCCTGGTGCGAAGCTAGTCCGCTGGGAAAAGGTGCTGGCGGCCGAGCTATTCGAACCGGCGAATCAGTCGTGGTTGCCGATATCGAGAAAGATCCTTCGTTTGACCCATGGAGGGAACAAGTCCGGGCTTCGGGTTATGCCAGCATGGTCGCCCTGCCGCTGAAAGAAAGCGAAGCCGCTTACGGCTTTCTTGCCCTTTACTCGGGTGAAGCTCGAATGCCGCAACCCAATGAGCTGGTTTTATTGGAAAAACTGGCAGCAAACCTGGCCTTTGGGATCGGCAACTTGCGCCAACGAGAAATCCAACGTGTGGCCCAGGAACGAATTACTGAGCAAGCGCGACTGCTGGATGAAGCGCGCGAAGCCATTTTTGTGCGTGATTTGCAAGGCAACATTACCTATTGGAACCGAGGGGCGGAACTGCTTTATGGATGGGCTCCAGCGGAGGTTCTCGGCAAATCCCTGGTTGGGGTTTTATACAAAGATCAAAATAAATTCGCAGGTGCCATGGAAGCATTGCTGGCTCGGGGAGAATGGGCTGGCGAACTCCATAAAATAGATAAAGCCGGACGGCCCCGTGTTGTGGAAAGCCGTTGGACCATGGTGCGAGACCGCGATGGCAATGGGAAGGCGATCTTCGTCATCGACGCTGACGTCACGGAACGAAGAGGAGTGGAGTCCCAACTGCTGCGAGCGCAACGCTTGGAAAGCATCGGCACGCTCGCCGGAGGCATCGCTCATGACCTCAACAACGTGCTGGCGCCAATCCTGATGGCGGTTGAGCTGTTGAAGGAAGCGGGATTAAGTCCAAGCGCGGAACATTTGCTGAATACATTAAAAGATTCAGCGGAGCGAGGCGCTGCTCTGGTTAGCCAGGTGCTTTCATTCGCGCGAGGCGTGCAAGGACAAAGAATTGCGGTGAACCCGCGTCATATTATCCGCGAAATCCAAAAGATCGCTCGGGACACCTTTCCCAAGTCCATTTCGTTTGAAGTTAGCGGCCAGAAAGATCTCGGGACAATCGTGGGCGATCCAACGCAAATTCACCAGGTGATCCTTAACCTATGCGTCAATGCGCGAGACGCGATGCCGGGCGGTGGAAAGATCACCATTACGGTGGAAAACAGAATTCTGGATGAAACCTACGCGGCCATGAATCTGGAGGCGCGTCCAGGTCATTATTTAGTGATTGAGGTGTCGGACACCGGCACTGGGATACCTCCGGAGATTCGAGACAAGATCTTTGAGCCATTCTTCACTACCAAACAATTAGGCAAAGGGACTGGGTTAGGCCTTTCGACCGTGATGGCGATCGTCAAGAGCCATGGCGGGTTCATCAATCTTTATTCAGAAGTCGGCAAAGGAACCAAATTCAGGGTCTATTTTCCTGCCACAGAAGGTTCCAGTTCTGACACAACACATATTTTGCCAGACGCTCCTTTGCCTCGCGGAAATGGCGAACTAATTCTGGTGATTGACGACGAAGAAGCCATTCGCATGGTGGCCGAAAACATTTTAAAACAGTTTGGATACAAAGTACTTTTAGCGGGCAACGGCGCTGAAGGACTGGCCGTGTTCGTCGAGCATCGTCACGAAATTGCTCTCGTCATTACTGATATGGCGATGCCTGTAATGGATGGGCCAGCGTTCATTCGCGCTCTGCGCAGTCTTGATCCGAAGATGAAAGTAATTGGAAATAGCGGCCTTTCCTCTGGGGTGGATAGAAAGCATGTTGCTGAAGTTATGCAGCATTTTTTGCATAAACCGTACACAGCCAAGGCGTTCCTCGAAGCCATAAAACAGGTTTTGGCCAGTGGGTGATGAATCAAACGCAACTGGTCACCAATTTGAAACTGACCGCGCAACAGTCTGTTTCCTTAATTAATTCGGAAAAATGCCGGGCGGAGTCTGCCCGACAACTCGCAAATATCCTGAGCTAATATTTATAAATAATCATCACGCCGTAATCGGTTAAGATTTGGCGAGTGCCCATATCGACGTGCGAGTAGTTGATCTGGCTGACATTGATAATATTGGCTTCTCCAACTTTGGTCAGAAAATCAGAAACCGTTTCTTCAAAGTGGTCCTTGCCAACTTCCACACATTCGGTGCGGCGAATGCAACGAATTCGAATGGTTTTGCCATCGCGGGCTGCCACATCCAATGGCTTGTTTGCTTTTTGGATTAAGGGTGCGGCTGGGGTGTCTCGCAAAGGAACGGAAAAATGAACCGATGGGTGCGCGTCAGTTGCTGCTGCCTGGTCGCGCGGAGGGGAGGTCTTCAAGATGGCGGGGTCCGCTTCGGGAATCGACAGTGTTACCCCACACGCAGGACAGTTAATTTCGGAGCCAGACATGCTGGAATCCGCTTCGAGTTGCTGCTTGCAATTCGGGCAAGAAAAAAGCAATTCCATAGGTTTACCGCTTGCTGAGGTTAAATTGCTGAGCTTCCATCGAGCTTAGCCAAGCCGCGAAGAGGTTCCAACCAAAAAAGCGAAATAAATTTCCCCGAGTAAAATTGATTATCAGACAGATCAGTCAGATTGGTCTTATCCGCAAGAGCGAGCGTTGGGTCTTTATTGAAAAGTCGGATCGAGTTTTTTGATCCGGTCGTAAACGGGGGAGTTTGGCGGCGTGCGCGATTTTATATTTTGAAAAATTTGTTTGGCTTCGCCCATGTTCTCGCGGCTGAGCATCACCACGTAATCCAATTGGATGGCGGCCAATCGAGGGTCGGCAACATAGGAGCCATACTTGCCCAGCCAATCTTTGAGCGCGCGCGGGCCCTTTGCTTCGGCATCCTTCAAACTTGGCTCAAAACTTTCGGGCATCCCAGGCAACACGGCAGGCCCAGCAGCAGCAGCAGCAGCGCTGTTGCCAGTTGTATTATCTCCCTTCTTGATTGTGTCGTACTGGTTGAAAACCTGCTTTACGACGTAAAAAAAGCCCAACAAAATTAAGAGCCCGAGTATCTGCTTCATGTTTCAGCTACGCGTTCGATGCGAGCTCCCAGTTGCTTGAGCTTGGCGTCAATATTTTCATATCCACGGTCCAAGTGGTAAATTCGCTTTACCAGAGTTTGCCCTTTTGCGACCAACCCTGCAATCACTAAAGCAGCGGAAGCTCGGAGGTCGCTGGCCATAATGGGAGCGCCGCTGAGCGGCCTGCCTCCCTTGACGATCGCGCTTGGCCCTTCCAAAGCAATCTCCGCTCCCAACCGCGCCAACTCGCTCACATGCATAAAACGCGATTCAAAAATTCGTTCGGTGATGATGCTGATTCCGGGCGTGATCGCCATCAATACCATCATCTGCGCTTGCACGTCGGTGGGGAATCCGGCGTATGGCAAGGTTGTGATATCGACCGATTTGAGCCTGCTGCCGCGCCGCACTTTAATGGCCGGCCCGGTGCGTTCCACTTTCACCCCAGCTTCCCGCAGCTTATCGATGACTGCATGCAAATGATCCGCGCGCGCTCCGTGAATTTGCACTTCGCCGCCGGTCGCCGCCGCCGCAATCGCAAACGTTGCTGCTTCGACACGGTCAGGAATCACTTCATGCTCGGCGCCGTGCAATTCCTTGACGCCTGTCACAGTAATAGTAGGGCTGCCCGCGCCGCTGATTTTCGCGCCCATGGCGTTCAAAAAATTGGCGAGATCGACTACTTCCGGTTCACAGGCGGCGCTTTCGATTAAGGTCACTCCTTCGGCAAGAGTTGCGGCCATCATGAGATTGGCAGTGCCTAAAACGGTCGGTCCAGCCCTGCCGCCCAGGAACATATCCGTGCCCGTCAGCCTTTTGGCTTGGGCGATAACATAGCCTTCCGAAATTTGGATTTTAGCGCCTAATGCTTCCAATCCTTTCAAGTGCAGATCAATGGGGCGCATGCCGATGACGCACCCGCCCGGCAGACTCACCTTGGCTTTGTGTAGCCGCGCTAAAAGCGGGCCCAGGATGCAAATGGATCCGCGCATTTTGCGGATCAGTTCATAATCGCCATAGCCCTTTATTTTCGCGGCCTGGATTTCCAAAGTGCCACCGTCGATTTTAACGGTTGCGCCAATGGATTTGAGAATTTCGCCCATGAAGGCAACGTCGCTCAAGTCGGGAACGCGGTGAATGATGCACTTTTCCGCTGTCAGCAAGGTGGCGGCCATAATGGGAAGCACCGCGTTTTTTGCTCCGCTGATGGTGACTTCCCCGCAAAGAGGAGTTCCGCCTTTAATTAATAAACTATCCATGAGATTTTAGTATGTTGCCGCAGCGAAATACCTCCGCCATTGAGTCGCAGTTCCTTTTTATTTTCAACCAGAAACTTGATGCGTCCGCGATTTCCCTCATCGGCGGCTGGCTACCAGCACTCTGCTCCTTCCCGTATAATCTTCCAGCACGGAATCTACTTTCCATCCATCTTTGCCAAAGAGATGCTGCAAGGTGAGTGATTGGCCGTCACCAAACTCCATCATCAATTTGCCGCCGTCATTGAGTCGTAAGGCAGCTTCTTTGACCAAATAGCGATAGAAGATCAACCCATCATCTCCACCATCCAAGGCCAGGATTGGATCAAATTCCCGGACCTCCGGCATTAGACTTGGAATTTCCTCTTTGGAAATGTAAGGGGGATTGGAAACGATTAAATCAAATTTGCTCTCCGGCGGGATTGCGGTGAATCGATCGCTTTGTAAAAAAGTAATTTTCTCCGCCACCTTGTTCTTTTCGGCGTTGGTCCGGGCCAATTGCAAGGCTTCCTTGCTGATGTCGATCGCGAGAATCTGCGCTTCAGGGGAATGATTTGCGATCGCAATGGCAATACAACCGCTGCCAGTGCCGAAATCGAGGACCTTTCCGCCGCCGGCAAAATTCTTTTTCAGAAATTGCCACGCTTTCTCCGCCAGAATTTCCGTTTCAGGCCGGGGAACAAGCACAGATCGATTTACTTCGATATCAAAGCCGCAAAAGGAGGTGCTTTGCAGCAAGTGTTGTAGCGGTTCCCTTGTGCCGCGGCGTCGAACCAACTCACGCGCTCGATCCATTTCCCCGGTTGTAAGCTGGCGGCTGTAATCTAAATAGAGTTGCAGTCGCGGGACTGATAGTATGTGGGCGAGAATCAACTCCGCTTGCAACCTGGGCGAGTCCACACCCCGCTTGGCCAGATATTCCGCGCTTTTTTGAATGACACCTAAAACGTTCAAGAGTTTCAGAGGTTCTACCTCAGCACCAGCAATAGAACAAGAGGAAGAAGGTGGAGAATGTGCGCCATTGTGACACGGTAACTCAGTGCGCACATTTCGTGTGTCATAATGGCGCACTTGTAAGTGAATCCGTTGGCAGTGTAATTTTTATAAATAGCTCTTAATAAGGAACTTACGTACGTGGAAGGAGGTTGAATTCCTTGGCATGCCAAAAGCTATATATCAAGCAACTGTGTTCAAAAGAAAGGACTTTAACATGAGACTGTTGAACTTAAACCAAAACGGTTGGGATTGGCCATTGGATCAGCTAAACACGCTGAAACATGAGATCAATCGATTGATGGAGAACCCGCTTGCCCCCTTGAGCAAGGCTGCGGAACTCTTCGATGTTTGGGGGCCTGCCGTCGATTTGTACGAGGACAATGATAATTTCATCGTGCAAGCGGAAGTGCCGGGCTTTCAAAAGAACAATCTAAACGTGTCGCTCCACGGAGAGAACCTGATTATCTCGGGTGAACGCCAGCGCGAAAACGCTGAAGAGGCTCTTTCGCGAGCCGAACGTTATTATGGACGGTTTCAGCGCACCATAGCGTTGCCAAAACCAGTTCAGGCCGGGGATGTAAAAGCTTCATATAAAGATGGCATTTTAACTGTCACTTTGCCGAAGACCCCGGAAGCCAAGCCGCGCCAGATCGAGGTAAAGGCTGACTAAACCATCGTAACTAACAAAAGAAAGGAAACTGCATTTTATGAACAATACTTTAACGACAGAAAAACGCCCGGTTCGTGAACAGAACCAGGTGGAACGGGTGGAACGCGGATATGTCCAGCCGGTGGTAAACATTGTGGAAAATAAAGAGGGCTATCTCCTGGAAGCAGAAATGCCTGGAGTTAACAAAGAAGGCCTGGAAGTTTTGCTGGAAGGCAATGAGCTGACGATTGTCGGTCACCGCCAGGCCTCTACGGTCCAGGCCAAGTTGCTCTATCGCGAAACAGCCCAACGCGATTACCGTCGCGCCTTCGTGCTCGATCCCCCGATTGATACTTCAAAGATCACCGCGAAGATGGAGAACGGTGTGCTCAAGCTGGACTTGCCCAAAGCGGAGGCAGTAAAACCGCGCAAGATCGCGGTCACAGATTAATCTGCTGATTAAGTAAAGTAAGAATATTCCGCTCGGTTGCTGGCCGCTAGGCTAGTTAACCGGGTGGATTTTTTTTGTTCGTTCGCAGTCCTTTATTGCATCGTAAAATGCCCGTTGCTTTCTTTCTCCCTCTCCGCCTCAGGAGGAGAGGGCAGGGGTGAGGAGGTTTTAGTTTCAGAACATACCTTCAGTTTTAGATTTGCACCTGCGTGGAGATAAAAGATACCTGCCTTTTGGGATCCACGCAGTCGCCATTTTTTGCGGAACTCATTCTTTTCTCATTGCTCATTTTTATACTGTAACTAAACTTAATTTATGGCCAACGGTTCGGCTATTTCTGAAAAAAACGGCGCACATCCGGCAAACTCAGCGCGCACTTTGCTGAGCATCACAGGCATGACCTGCTCGGGATGCCAGCGCGCCGTATTGAATGCGCTGACATCACTGGAGGCGGTGGACCGCGCGGTCGTTTCATTAGACAAGCAATCCGCGGAAATCGAATGGAAAAACAAAGCGTCTCCGCAAATCGAGCAAGCAATTGAATCTGTGCGCGAGGCGGGGTACGAAGCTGAAATCTCCGCCGACTCAACTGCCGCTTCTACTTCACCCAGCTTTTTTCACGGCTGGTTTTGGACAGTGTTGGTCGGGGCCATTGGAACTGTTCCCATGATGATCTGTGAATGGACGTTTGGGTTGGGTGAGATCTCGGTTTATCGCTGGATTGCTTTTTGCCTGGCATCACCCGTGCAATTTATTGGTGGCTGGAGATTTTATCGCGGCGCTTGGAGCCAGCTCAAGCATGGGCGCTCCAATATGGATACTCTGGTCTCCCTAGGATCTTCCACCGCCTTTTTTTACAGTCTTTATCTGCTACTGAGCAGGACGGCTGGGCATGTTTTTTTCATGGAATCGGCGGCTATCATCACTTTGGTTGGGGCGGGTCATTGGGTGGAAGCGATCGTCAGCAGCCGCGCTGCATTTGCCTTGCGCGCTTTGCTCGAACTGGCTCCGGCGCAAGCGCGCAAAGTGACCGAACAAGGACATGAGCTGTTGGTCTCTGTGGCTTCCCTGTTGCCAGGAGATTTAATTTTATTAAAACCGGGTGACCGGGTTCCGGCCGATGCAACTCTTCTGGAAGGGGAATCCTCCGTCGATGAATCAATGCTGACTGGCGAGTCCATGCCGGTCGATAAATCCGTGGGGATGAAGATATTTACCGGCACCCAAAATCTAAATGGCTCCATCAAAGCGCGAGTCGATGCTGTGGGCGCGCAAAGTTCCCTTGCGCAAATCATCGCTGTCGTTGAAAGAGCCCAAAACAGCCGCGCCAATATTCAAAAATTGGGGGATCGCATTAGCAGTATCTTTGTTCCCGGGGTGGTGCTGATTGCTTTGGCGACTGCCATTTGGTGGGGAGTTTGGTATTCTTCCGCTCATTCAATCGCGAGTTGGTTTAGCGCCATCGTGCCCGTTCATGCTTTTTCGAGCAGTTGGGCCGCTGCCATTTATCATTGCGCGGCGGTCTTGATCATCGCTTGTCCTTGCGCGATGGGATTGGCCACACCGGCGGCGATTATGGCCGCTGCCAACCAAGGCGCGCGCATGGGGATTTTAATTCGGGACGGAGACGCGTTGGAAAAAAGCGGGTGCATTACCTCCATTGTCTTTGATAAAACCGGCACTCTGACCACGGGAAAAATCGATGTTGCTTCAACCGTTTCCTTCGCTGAAGAGGAGAGCGAACTGTCTTTGAAAGTAGCGGTGGAACTGGCCCGGCGCTCGAATCATCCGGTCAGCCAGGCTGTTGCGCAGATTCACTCTCCGTGGGAACCATTGCAGCTAGAAAATTGGCGGGAAATACGCGGGCGGGGCATCGAAGCGGAAGTTCATTTGAATGGCCAAAAACGCCTTTTCCGTCTCGGCTCCTTAAATTGGATGAAGGAACTGCGGAACCTGACCCCTGCCGCTTTGGAAATGGCTGAGGAAAATTTGCGCGCGGGAGCGACTGTTCTTTTTCTGGCGGACGGAGCCGCGGTGCTTCGCATTTTCGTGCTGGCGGACAAGCTCAAACGAGGCGCGCGCCAGGTCCTCGAGGATCTCCGCCAAAAAGGATACCAATGTTACATGGTCACTGGCGATAATCGCCTGGCGGCCCTTTCGGTCGCGGCACAACTTGGTCTGAAGGAAAAGCGAGTCATGGCCGAGACTTCACCAGAAGGCAAAGCAGAAATGATTCGCAAATTACAAGAGGCGGGCGAACGAGTCGCATTTGTTGGGGACGGGATCAATGACGCACCTGCACTGAAGCAAAGCAATCTTGGATTTGCCATGGCCCAAGCCACGGATGTAGCGCGCGAAGCCGCCGATATTGTGCTATTGCAAGCCGACCTGGCAATGATTCCGCAAGCTCTGGATTTGGCCAAAAAGACTTTGCGCATCATTAAACAAAATCTCTTTTGGGCCTTTTTTTATAATGCTTTGGGAATTCCCTTGGCGGCAATCGGCGTAGTGAGCCCAGTGCTTTCGGCCTTGGCCATGGGGCTTTCCGATCTAATAGTCATTGGGAATGCTTTGAGACTCCGACAAAATGCCGTCAAAACGGAGCGGTGAATCCTGGTCAAGAGAGTTTAGGTGCGGTCTATATCTGTACAGAGGAGTGCGAGTGGCACTCGGAATCCACTGATCGCTAAAGGCAATACTGCTCCTCCTTGAAATGTTATTCGGTTCGGACTCCGAGCACCACTGCAATCCCATTTTAGGGGTACTAAAGAATTATTCATATCAGGGAATCCCTGATTGTTGCAATAAGAAAAAACCCTAGAGCAGAAAACCTAAATTCTAAGGGCTAAATTCTAAATTGCTAAAAGGCCCAAGACGGTAGCTTAATGCGGAAAAATAGGGCCGAAAACAGAGGGAAACTGAATCCCTTCAGCTCGGTCGCCCAACAAAGATTTTGCCCGATTTTGGCCTACCTGCTTTCACCTCCGGCCTTTTTAGCCCTTAGCATTTAGCCCTTAGCATTTCTAATGAAGTATCGGTTTATCGTTAGCACAGCGCATCAATTCGGCGTCTAAATCCAAGTAAAAGTCCAATCTTCGGTTGGTTTCCTCTTCGTCGATGTCACGGGCCATCAATATGTAAGTGGCGTAATGATTGCCTTCAGATTCCACCAACGAAGCATAAAAAGCTGCCAATTCCGGGTCGCGTTCCTTCAATTTTTCAGCCAAAATCTGAAATTTTTCGCAGCTCCGCCCTTCGATGAAAGCGCAACAAATGAGGTGATCAATGACCTGGGCACGGCTGCCTTTGCGCTGGGCTTTCATCAAACCGCTAATCCAGGGGCTAGGGAAAGGCTGGCTAAAGGGAATGCCTCGCTTGCTTAACAATTCCAGGACGAGTTGAAAATGTTGCAACTCTTCAATGGCAATGGCATTCAACTCCGCGACTTTCGGGTAAAGATCGGCATATTTCTCCAGACAAAGGGCGGTGGTGGCAGCTTTGCGTTCCAGATGCGCATGATCGACCAACACCAGGGGCAGATTGAGCAGCACTTTTTCTATCCACTGTTCTGAAATTTTTTCCCGGAACATCAACATGACTCAAGTTTGACGACTAATGGCGGGAGTTCAAGAATTTGTCTGGGGCGCCATTCCAGTGCGCGCTTGCAAAAATCCGCTGGGCAAGATTTGCTATTTTTATGTTCCAATACATTTCCCAGGCGGAGGGCAAAAGCTGGATGCCCGGACCTTATGCAGGCGTTGAACTTTTAATCCTGCATAAAAATGAAACCACAGGCGGCCTGGTTCTGCTTCGGAAATTTAAAGAGGGAGTGGCAATTCCCGCTCATACCCATCCTTTGGCGAACGAACATGCTTATGTGCTTAGCGGCATTTGGCAGGAGGACGGGCGCGATTATGCGGCGGGAAGTTTTTTCTTTGCTCCGAAAGGTGAGAAACACGGTCCGCATTTTGCCAAAACTGAAGTGATCAGCCTGACCATGTTTGATGGGCCGCTCACAGTTGTTTAAACCTGAAGCCGCAGTTGAGCATGAGTAACTGCCGTTTCTAGGTTAAATAAAACTCTTAGGCCTTGGACTGGCGCTCGACTAAATTCGGCGGCGTGCTACCGTGTGAAGAATTATGACTGACCCGCGCTATACGAAGCTGGCAAATCTATTGGTTGAATACTCGACCGCGTTAAAGAAAGGGGAAAAAATTCTGTTGGATTTGATGGATGTTCCCGATGAATTTTCCATTGAATTGATTCGCGCCACCCGCAAAGCAGGCGCAATTCCTTTAATTGAGGTTCGGCACACCCGCATTAACCGCGAGGTCCTCATGGGAACAGATGAGAACCACGCGAAACTGGTGCGCGATGTGGAAATGTTCCGCATGCGCAAAGTGCAGGCGTATATCGCGATTCGGGGCAGCGCCAACGCCAATGAATCTTCCGACGTTCCCTCCAGCCGCACTGCTCTTTACGCCAAAACCATCCGGCCCGTTTTAAATTATCGAGTCAACAAAACGCGCTGGGTTGTTTTGCGCTGGCCAACTTCGAGCATGGCCCAAGCCGCCAACATGAGCACGGAAGCGTTTGAAAACTTTTTCTTTAACGTTTGCACGATGGATTACCGGAAAATGGCCAAAGCAATGGCCCCTTTGGAAAAGCGCATGAAAAGCGCTGACAAAGTCCGCATTGCCGGCAACGGAACGGATCTGAGATTCAGCATCAAAGGAATTGGCGCGAAATCATGCGACGGCAAATTGAATATACCCGATGGGGAAGTCTTCTCCTGCCCAGTTAAAGATTCTGTTGATGGAGTAATCCAGTTTAATACGCCGACACTGTATTCCGGCACCCGCTTTGAAAATGTGCGCTTGGAATTCTCCAAAGGCAAAGTGGTCAAGGCCAGCGGAAGCAATGAAAAACGGCTGAATGAAATTTTGGATACCGATGCGGGGGCTCGTTATGTGGGAGAATTCTCGCTTGGTTTTAATCCCCATATTCAAAACCCGATGTGCGACATTCTTTTCGATGAAAAGATAGCCGGGTCGCTTCATTTTACGCCGGGTCAAGCCTATGAAGTGGCTGATAATGGCAACCGTTCAGCGGTGCATTGGGACATGGTATTGATCCAGCGGCCTGAGTGGGGTGGGGGAGAGGTTTGGTTTGACGGTGAGTTAATTCGCAAAGACGGGATTTTCCTGCCAAAAGATTTGAAACCGCTCAACCCTAAGAACCTGCTTTAGCCCTCAAACAGCCGGACACTTTTTGTCCGCTTGCAGGCGCGCAATGTAACCATCGCCCCGGCGGGCCGGTCTTAATATAAAAGCTTATTAATAATCTTATGAAGAAACTATTTGTCTCTGCCGCGCTCCTCGGGCTTACACTGGCTGCCACTTTGGCCGATGCAAAAAGCGATTTGCAATCGGCGATCAGCAAATTGAAGGACCAGCCCAATTATAGCTGGGTAATGACCATGGAAATGCCGGGCAGTCCGTTCAAGCCTGGTCCGACTGAAGGAAAAACGCAGAAAGAGGGACTTACCTGGATTCGTTCGGAAATGAACGACAACAAGACAGAGGCGGTTTTAAAGGGAGAAAAAGGTGTGGTGAAAACGGAAGAAGGCTGGAAAACAGAGAGCGATTTGGGCGAACCAGGGCAGGGCAATCGCGGCGCATTCATGGCTCGCAGGTTGTTGCGCGCAAAAACACCAGCCGTCGAAGCTGAGGAGGTTTTGAAGAATTTGAAGGATGTGAAAGAGGCCAACGGCGAATACAGCGGCGAACTTACCGCGGACGGCGTCAAAGAACTGATGCGCTTTGGCAGGCGCGGCGGCTCCGGTCCGGATGTTACAAATCCGAAAGGCAACGCCAAGTTTTCGGTCAAAGACGGAATGCTTTCCAAAGTAGTCGTTTACGTCGAGGGCACGATCAATTTCAATGGAGAAGATCGAGATATCAAGCGGACGACTACAGTTGAAATTAAAGACGTTGGTTCCACAAAAGTCGAAGCGCCAGAAGAAGCGAAGAAGAAGATCAGCTAATTTTGGTTCGTTTCGCCGATCACTAGTGGCTTCAAAGTGGGGCAATGGAGCTTTCCGTTGCCCCGCAACTCTGACTTGAATTCGGCTTGCTCCTCCACCTTCTCTTGAGGATGATTAGGCCAAATCAATGCAACGAATAACGTTGATGAGTTTTCTTTTCTGTAACCTGAGTTCAGAATCAATGGTCATGTCGTTAGTTCGGCGTCCGCCGGAGGTATCTCCTGGCGCACTCATCCAATATGCTTAAAAAGAAAAAAAAGAGTTGGGGCGGCTGGATTTTCCTGCTGGTAGTTATTGTCGGGGGGATCGGCGCTTACATCTGGTACCAAAAACATCCTAAAGCGGAACCGATCAGTTATAAAACGGCCAAGATCGATCGGCGAGACATTACCCAATTCGTGACCGCGAACGGGCAAATTACGCCTGTTAAAAACGTGCAAGTCGGCAGCCAAATCTCCGGGATCATTCAAGACATCAAAGTTGATTTTAATTCGCGCGTTAAAGAGGGCGAAGTGATTGCGCAAATCGATCCGCAAAGTTATCAGCAAAGTGTCACGCTGGCCCAGGCGGATTTGGCAAATGCCAAAGCGGCTTTGGAGCTTGCTCAAGTCAATTATGAGCGCGCGGATCAATTGGTCAAAAGCTCGCTCATTTCGCGATCCGATTTTGACAAAGCCAAAGGCGATCTGCACCAAAACGAAGCGATGGTTCAAATGAAGGAGGCCACCTTGAACCGCGCCAAAGTGGATCTGGAACGTACCACGATTTACGCTCCAATTAGTGGAGTTGTTATTTCCCGGAACGTGGACGTGGGTCAAACTGTTGCCGCCAGTTTCAGCACTCCGACATTGTTTTTGATCGCGAATGATCTCTCCAAAATGCAAATTGAAACCATGGTTTCTGAAGCGGATGTCGGCGGAATTGTTGAAGGCCAAAAAGTAAAATTCACCGTGGAAGCTTACCCTGGCCGGCCATTCCTCGGTGTGGTTAAGCAAGTCCGGTTTGCACCCACCACTAATCAAAACGTAGTTACCTACACCACGGTTGTTGAAGTGGATAATTCAGATTTAAAACTTCGCCCCGGCATGACCGCGACAGCTTCCATTATTACATCGGAAAAAACCAATGTGCTCGCTGTTCCTAATGCTGCTTATCGTTTCCGTCCCCAGGAAACGGTTCAAGCTGGCGGCGGAACAAACGGTCCCGCCAAAAAAGCCGGGACAAACAGTCCCGCTTTTACTTCCACTTCGGGCGGAGGCGGACCCAATCGCGGCGGCGGCGGAGAAGGCCGTAGTGGCGGGATGCAGGCCGGTGATGGCGGCGGACCGGGCGGTGGGCCTGGCGGACCTGGAGGCCCCGGTGGACTTTCCCGAGAGGAAATGCGCAAGCGCTTTGAGAGCATGTCTCCTGAAGAAAGAGCGGCCGCGCGCGAACGCTTTCGCGCCATGCGAGGCGGCCAAGGTGGCGGCGGAGGACGTCCCCCTGGCATGGAAGGCCCTACTACACGCACCGTTTATACGGTTGAAAAAGCGGCCGATGGCACCGAAAAGCCCAAGGCGCTCACGATCAAAACGGGTATTGGCGACGGCACTTACACGGAAGTCATTTCTGGATTAAAAGAAGATGATGTTGTGATTACTGGATTAAACATTAGCGACAGCCAGGCCGCAGGCGGTCCTGGCGGTCAGCGTCCCGGCGGTTTTGGAGGGGGTTTTGGCGGCGGTTTCCGGCGCTAATAGTTGCGTTTGCTTATGCCCCCTTTAATTCACCTGGAAAAATTTTCCAAAACCTACGACACCGGAGAAGTGGAAGTTCACGCCGTCCGCTCCGTTGATTTGGAAATACAGGTCGGCGAGTTCACGGCAGTGATGGGTTCGAGCGGATCGGGAAAATCCACTTTAATGAATACGATTGGCTGCCTGGACCGGCCAAGCGGCGGCCGATACCTGCTGGATGGAGTGGATGTCATGAGCCTGGACCGCGACGAACTGGCCGATTTGCGCAACGAGAAAATTGGGTTCGTTTTCCAAGGATTTAATCTACTCACTCGAACTTCCGCGCTTGAGAATGTCGAGTTGCCCATGCTTTATACCCGGCCAGGAATTCCCGCGTCCGAGCAGGAAGAACGGGCCTATAAAATGCTCGAGATCGTCGGGTTGGGCGAGCGCTGTTATCACATGCCCAACCAACTTTCCGGCGGGCAGCAACAGCGGGTGGCCATTGCGCGCGCTCTCGTGAACAATCCCCGGTTGCTTTTAGCCGATGAACCAACCGGCAATTTGGATACCAAGACCAGCATCGAAATCATGGGCATTTTTCAGGATTTGAATGACAAAGGCATGACCATTGTGATGGTTACCCATGAGTTGGACATCGCCAGCTACGCCAAACGGACTGTGATCATGCGCGACGGCAAAATTGTCAGTGACCTGCCTGTCGCAAGACGTTCGTTAGCCCATGAAGAATTGCTTAAATTGCGCCAGGAACATCAAGCAGTGCAATTGACTCATTAAGTAAGTATGTTCGCTATCATCAAAATTGCCTTGCGCGCGATCCGCCGGAATTTGCTCCGCTCCAGCCTAACCATGCTTGGAATTATTGTCGGGATTGCTTCGGTGATTGTTGGTGTGAGCATGGGCAATGGGGCTAAGGCAGAGGTGGAAAAGCAAATTGCCAGCATGGGCCAGAATTTGTTGATCATTTTTTCCGGCAACCAATCACGGGGCGGTTTTCGCGGCGGCAGTTCTCACCACCGCCGATTACGACGCGATTCGCTCCGAAGTAACCGGAATTTCCGGCATCAGTCCGGAAGTGCGGGTCAATGCTCAAGTAGCGGTTGGGAACGAAAACACTTCGGTCGGAATTTGGGGAGCGAGCGCGGACTATGCCGATATTCGTTCCTGGCGCTTTCGCAGCGGCGGAAATTTTACGCAGTCGGATGTGAACACTGCTGCCAAAGTTTGTTTGATCGGCACGACCACCGCCACGACTTTGTTCGGCGAAGGGGTTGATCCGGTCGGCAAATCAATCCGCGTCAAAAACGCTCCATTTACAGTCGTTGGATGGCTGGCGCCGAAGGGAGCCAATGCATTCGGCCAGGATCAGGATGACTTGCTCATCATGCCCTACACCAGCGCCATGAAGCGCTTGTCGGGCGACACCAAATTTCGGTCCTTGAATGTTGCCGCCGCCCAACCAGAACTCATGCAGGATGTCCAAAAGCAAATCACTGAATTGTTGCGCCAGCGGCACCAAATTACCGAAGGCAAGGAAGACGATTTTCTAGTTCGCACTCAACAGGAAATCAGCGATTTTGCCAATGCCAATAATCGGACCATGACAATTTTGATCGGCTTTTTTGCGGGGATTTCGTTGGTGGTCGGCGGTATTGGCATTATGAACATCATGCTAGTGAGCGTCACGGAACGAACCCGCGAAATTGGATTGCGGTTAGCCGTCGGAGCGCGAGGCCGCGATGTGTTGCGCCAATTTCTTTGCGAAGCCGTCCTTCTCAGTCTCTTAGGCGGAACTTTGGGGATTGGTTCTGGTTTCTGGCTGGCGCCCCTTCTGACCAAGTTTGCCGGTTTCCCAACCCTGATTTCTACTACTTCCGTTGTGATCGCATTTGTGGTCAGCGGGGTGATCGGGGTTATATTCGGTTTTTTCCCAGCATTGAAGGCAGCAAAGTTAGACCCCATCGACGCATTGCGCTACGAATAGCCGCTCGCCGGTTTAGAGATTGCATTTCAGCACTCGATCGCGAAAATCTTGCGCTCGATTGAAAGCAAAAGGAACACACTCAAAGCAGCCAAGCTCTGCCGAATTGATCCGTCGATCTCGCCAGGCACTAAAGCGCGCCTACGCCCCCTATTCCAAATTCCGGGTAGGAGCAGCGGTCTTGCTGAAGGACGGGCGCGTTTTCACCGGCTGCAATGTGGAGAATGCCTCCTTTGGCCTGACCATTTGCGCGGAACGAAATGCCATTGCCGCGGCCGTGGCGAACAGTCCCAAAAAGCCGGAGATTGTGGCGGTGGCAGTGGCAAACGACCAAGGTTGCGGATGCTCGCCCTGTGGCGCTTGCCGCCAGGTCATCGCGGAATTTGGGCCGAATGCGCTGGTTTGGTATCCCACCGCTTCCGGATTTATCAGCCGGCCCATCCGTGAATTGCTGGTCGATTGTTTTGAGTTTAGTTAAATGATGCGCGTTGTTGATTTAATCAAGAAGAAGCGCGACGGAGGAGAGCACACCGATGCCGAAATCCAATACCTGGTTTCAAATTTCGCCACTGGTGAAATACCAGATTATCAGGTTTCGGCTTGGCTCATGGCTATGTTTTTGCGCGGAGCTTCACCGCGTGAAACCGCCGCGCTAACCAAAGCGATGGTGCATTCGGGTGAAGTTCTCGATTTAAGCTTTTTGCCCGGATCCAAAGTGGACAAACATTCCACAGGCGGAGTAGGGGATAAGACATCCCTCATCATTGCTCCCATCGTGGCGGCGGGCGGATTGGCTGTCCCCATGCTGAGCGGGCGCGGCTTGGGACATACTGGCGGGACGCTCGATAAACTCGAATCAATCCCTGGATTTAATGTCCATCTTTCCACCCAGCAAATGCTGCGGGTACTGTCCGAATGCGGATGTTGCATTACAGGGCAGACCGCGGAAATTGCCCCAGCCGACAAAAAAATGTATGCCCTCCGCGATGTGATTGGGGCGATTGAAAGCCAGCCGCTGATCTGCGCCAGTATCATGAGCAAAAAGCTGGCTGAAGGCATTGATGCGCTTGTCCTGGACGTAAAAACTGGGTCGGGCGCTTTTATGAAACGGTTCGAGGATGCGGAACAATTGGCGCACATGCTGATTCAAGCGGGCCAAAGCATGGGAGTCGAAGTGGCCGCCCTAATAACGGACATGAACGAACCGCTCGGGCAAATGATTGGCAACGCCCTGGAGGTTAAGGAATGCATCGAAATATTGCAGGGCAATTGCAGCCCGTTAAACGAGGATTTGCGAAGCTTGTCCCTGGAAATGGCAGCTTGGATGTTTTTGTTGGGCGGCAAGGCTCACCATCTGGACGAAGGTCGAGATTTAGCCGAAACTCTCCTGCTGCAAGGTCGCGCCCTCGAGCATTTCAGTTCAATGGTTCGCCTGCAAAATGGGAATTCTGAAGTTTTAACAAACTTCGAGCTGCTCCCGCGATCTCAATATCGTGAGGAAATCAAAGCGCTGCGGGATGGTTATTTCATGGTCGAGGATTGTACTCAAATTGGTTTAGCCAGTTTGGCTTTGGGCGCTGGGCGCAGCCGTAAAGAAGATCAAATTGATTTCGCCGCTGGAATTGACCTGCGCAAAAAATCCGGCTCGTTGATCCAAAAAGGAGAAATCATTGCCCTGCTTCATTACAATGAGGAGAGATGTTTGCCAGCCGCCCACGAGCATTTTGACAAATCGTACCAGGTAAGACCTGAGCCGCCCAAAACTCCGCGCCAGCTCATTCGAAAAATTCTCGATGGCAAAGAGCGGGCTTGAAAAGCTGGTTCGCACCCTTAATTCTAGCCGCGATGCAATGTTTTACCCAACCTTCCGCCGATGAAGTTCGCAAATATCCGCAACTGCACATTTCGAAGCATCCGGTTGTACGGCATAAATTGAGTTTGCTTCGGCATAAGGAAACGGCAGAGAAAGAATTTGAGGAATTGATTGCCGAAATAAGCTGGCTGCTTGGCTACGAGGCCATGGCTGATCTATCCACCAAACCTTTCCAAATAAATACTCCCCTGGAGCCAATGGAAGGGAGTCAATTAACGGATAAAATCGCTTTGATCCCCATCCTCCGCGCCGGTTTGGGCATGGCTGGCGGTTTTCGACAACTTGTGCCGTCGGCTCGCGTCTGGCATCTGGGGATGTACCGCCACGAAGAGACGCTGTGCGCGATTGAATATTACAACAAACTGCCCCGCATAACCGATCGGCATGTCTGCTTTATTCTGGATCCCATGCTGGCTTCCGGCGGACAAGCCGTTCGGGCAATTGAAATTCTTAAGGCCCTGGGAGCGGAAGCGATCTGTTTTGTTGGGCTCATCGCCGCCCCATACGGCGTAAAACAAATTGTGGACCGTCATCCCGATGTGAAAATTTTTGTCGCGGCGCTTGACCGATGTTTGAATGAGCGCGGCTATATTTTGCCCGGCCTCGGCGATGCGGGGGATCGGCAGTTTGACCGTGGATCCTGAATTTATTCGCGCAACCTCCAGGCGCGATTCCGATCTGCATTGAACAAAGCAAGCCCTGCGCGCCGTCCAATGGCATTCTCATGAAACTCCTGCTCGCTCTGCTCTTAACTTTAGTAACGATGCCGCTGCATGCGGCTAAATTGTTTTACGTCTCACCCAATGGCAATGATTCGTGGAAAGGGGAAAACGCGAATGTTCGATCTGGCAGCCAAGATGGACCTGTTGCGACTCTAAACCGCGCCCTTGAGTTGGCTCGGGCCTGGCGCGCAAATCACCCGGACCAACTTCACATTCAACTGCGAGGCGGCATTTACGCGGTTCAGGACACAGTTCTGCTGGGCCCAGACGATAGCGGCGGTTCCGAACAACAACCGCTTATCATTGAAGCCTATGCCGCGGAAAAACCGGTCTTGAGTGGCGGGATCGTCCTTTCCAACGCAGTCCAGCTATCCAGCGCCAGTAATCTGTGGTCATTCCCTTTGCCCGCTTCCATGCAGAATCAGGAACCGCATCAGCTTTTTCTGGCGGGCCACCGCCAAACCCGGGCTCGCACTCCCAATAAAGGTTTTTACCTGATGAAAGGAGAAGTAACTCAGTTAAGCCCGATGCAGTTTCTCTACAACAATTCGGACCTGCCCAAAGATTTGAAAGCAGGCTCGGGCGCGGAAGTAATGACATTTCACAAATGGATTGCCGTGCGCGAACCAATTGCCTCGATCAATCCTGAAAAACAAATGATCACTTTGGCCGGTAAAATCCCAGACCAAATCACCGAGGGAAACGCGCGCTATTATTTCGAGAATTATTTGGAGGCCCTGGATGCGCCAGGCGAATGGTTCCTGGACAAAGCAAACCAGCGTCTGCTCTTCATCAGCCCCGCAAATTGGAAACCTGGTTCTGACCAGATGATTGCTTCAATCTTAAAGAAAGAGTTGGTCTTTCTGAAAGGTGAATCAGCGCAACGACCGGTTCGCAACATCGAATTCCGAGGAATAACATTTGCGTATTCCGACTGGTCAATGGGCCCGGAAGGATTCGTGGATAATCAGGCAGCGAATTCCATCCGCGGTTCCGTCCGGGCGCAATCCGCCGAAAACTGTCGTTTTGTTGGATGCAAGTTTGAGCATTTAGCCAACTACGCCATCGACTTCGGCAGCGGATGCACGCAATGCGCAGTCGAAGGTTGCGAAATTTATGACATCGGGGGCGGAGGAATTCGAATTGGTGAGACGCACGGCGGTGACGAATGCGCGCACAATACGGTCATGAACTGCTACCTGCACGAATTAGGCAGAGTCTATCCCGCGGCTGTGGGTGTGCTCATTTTGCAGAGCGCTTACAACACCATAACTCAAAATAAAATGGATGATCTTTATTATACGGGAGTGTCGGTTGGCTGGACCTGGGGCTACAAAGATTCACCTTGCCACCACAACGCCATCACTTTCAACGAAATCAGCCATATAGGCCAGGACATGCTCAGTGACATGGGTGGTGTTTACACTCTCGGCCCGCAACCGGGCACTGTGGTGGCGAACAATTTGATTCACGACGTAAGTTCTTACACCTACGGGGGATGGGGTCTTTATCCAGACGAAGGCAGCACTGGGATTTTGTTCGAAAATAATATCGTGTACCGAACGAAAAGCGCAGGCTTTCACCAGCATTACGGGAAGGAAAACAGAGTTCAAAATAATATTTTTGCGTTTGGGAAGGAGCATCAATTGATGAGGACTCGAGAAGAGTCGCACCTCTCATTCTTCTTCGAGCGCAATGTTGTTTATTTCGACTCGGGCGAATTGCTGGGAAGCAATTGGAGCAATGACCAATTTAAAATGGATTACAACCTCTATTTCGATGCCCGCCTAAAATCCAACCAGGAACAAATGCACTTTGGAAACAGAACTTGGAAGCAATGGAGGCAAAGCGGGCATGACCAGCACTCGGTCCTGGCCGATCCCAAGTTCAAATCTGTCCAGAATTTAGACTTTGACTTGGCGCCGGATTCACCCGCCTTGGCCCTTGGCTTCCAGCCCATCGACGTCAAAAAAATTGGCCCTCAAAAATAAAACTTCCGTTAGAATTTTTTCCGGGATTGAGGTATGAAAGAGGTTCCAAAGAACGGAACCTTTGGTAATAATTTATTTAAGAAATGAAGATTCAAGCTTTACACATCGGAATGAAGGTCCGCCACGCGCAATATGGCGTTGGCGTTGTTAAAAATATTTCAGAGCATACTGCCGACATCGTTTTTGAGGAAGGCAAACGAATTTTGGAGCCGGAAGCCAGTGGTTTGGAACCGGCCGAGGCCCATGCCACCCTGAGCGGTTTGGAAATACCGCTCAATGTTTTTGTTCATGAAATCGTGGCCGCAGTCGTAAAAGAATTGGATATCGAGAAGCCTGAAATTGATATCGACCGTTTAGGCGCTCGCTGGCATGGCGGCAAAATGGTGATGCATCCAGCCGACCAAAGCTTGCAACCCAAGGAAGTGCCGCTGGAAACCTTTTTTCACAAGATTGTGATGATGCGGAACAATTTCCGGACTCTGGAACAAAAGATTAACTCGCATCCCACTCTAACAGATGGAGAGAAAGTCGAGATGCAGCAGTATATCACCCGCTGCTATGGGTCGATGACCACGTTTAACCTGCTCTTTCGAAATAAAGACGACCAGTTTGCGACTTAAGTCGCTAGAGCGAACTATTGTGCAAGCGGTTCATCCCCGCTTGCACATTTTGCAATGATTGCAAAAGTGCGGCGCGCGTTTCTTCACTGGGATTGCTTTCGGGATGGTTCACCAGGGCTTCAATTCTTTGCATCAATTCTGGAGTGCGCTTTTTCAAGCTCGCCATCTGTTTTTCCCAAACCAGCTTTTTCTTTGCGCAGCTTAAAAGATCTTCCAGATAATTGATGTCTTCCTGAGTTGTCTTGCGATTGGCGTGGCGCTCGTTCACTTGCGCCAGCTCCGTTTGCAGTTCGGTAATGGTGTTTTGGCACCGCTCCATGTCTTTGGCGATGGTTTGCAACTCCTGAATGAGTTCCAATTGACGAGCGGAGACTTTTTGCCCCTCCTTCAACTGCTTTTCCGTTTTCATTGAACTGAACTTTAGCACGAACGAAGTAAATTGAACAGCCAGCCTGCGGCTGGCGCTTCGGCCCAGGGCTGAATTTCAGCACTTTTGTCACTCCGCACCCTGAAACGTCGACCCCTAACCGGTCTAAGTGAAACCCTGAACAGGAATACCTTGGCCCGCCCTATTCTACCACCTCTATGGTTGTGGCATTTATAGTGTTCATGCGCCCCCGCACGAATAGTTTAATGGATGTTATTGGTGACAAACCAAGTTGCAAGGTTCTGGTTGCGTACGAAGATGTTGTCGCGGGCCAAAGAGCCATGGGCACATTCGACCTCTTGGCAAAACGGTTAAAAGACGAATGCGATCTGCAGCATCGCCTTTGGAAGTTCGAAGCCCTTCGCATTCCAGAATTGCAGCAAGCTGCCGCAATGGATGCATGCGACGCGGATGTCATCATCATCTCAGGCCGGGCCAATCATGGCTTGCCGGCTGAAGTCAAAAATTGGGCCGATTCCTGGTCCAAGAAGAAAGTTGGCCAACCTCGGGCTCTGGTTGCTTTGGTGGAGAACGAGGATTCAGTAAAATCAGACAGTCCTTTGCAGTCCTTCTTGAAGAATCTGGCTCAAGCTTCAAAGATGGATTTTTTTATGCGGGTCTATCAAGAAACGCAATCTAAACCTGGAGCGCAAAAACGCCCATCCACACAATCAAATCGCCGTGATGACAGCACGACGGTGCTCGATTCAATTCTCGATCAGCAAAAAATATACGGAATTGGCCGGCGCTAATTCCAAATTTTTAATTTTCCGTAACAGGCAGCGTGCCGGAACCGCAAAGATTGGCAACGCTGCCTTTTGCGCATTTTGGAGTAGCCTCCCACTCAAGCGCATCATTCCTCTACTCCCATTTCATACCAAGTGTGATTAAATGTGGGTGAGAAAGGCGTTGAAGAGCAAGCCGGCTAGGGTTATCCAAAATCTTGTAAATCGCGAAGCGTCATGGAGCGCGCTAGTCCTCTAGCGCTTTTCGTAGATATTTGCCTTTGGGGCTCGAAAAGGAGAGCAAATTGGCGAACCTGAATTTCACCCACTTCTAATCATATCCATTCATTCCTTCGCGCTTTGCCGCGCCTGATTTCTATTCCAAGCTACCAAATCTTTGTAACGCACCCCAGTTCCGCCGAAAATGTCCAAAGCCGACCCAATCGTAAGATCTACTTTGCCATGCCCGACTTTGGTGGTTTGCTCTAAATCTTCCATGCTCTTAGCTCCCCCAGCGTAAGTAACAGGCAGCGGGCTCCACTCTGCCAATTTGCTAACGAGCTCCAAATCGACACCCAGGCAAAGTCCTTCGACATCCACCGCATGCACCAGGAATTCCGCGCAGCTTTGCCCAAGATCCGCAAATAGTTCGGGTGAAAGCACTAGGTCCGTGAAGGTTTGCCAGCGATTAATGACGATATAGTAGCGGCCCTGCTTTTTACGGCAGCTCAAGTCTAAAACCAGCCTGGATTTGCCGACTGCGGTTACCATCCGGTTTAACCGGCTGCGATCCAGTTTCCCTTCCGAAAAAATCCACGAAGTGACGATTACATGAGAAGCGCCAGCCTCCAGATACTTGGCCGCATTCTCCGCATGAACTCCGCCTCCAAGCTGTAAACCTCCTGGGTAAGCGCGCAACGCAGCGAGAGCCTGCTCTTCATTTCCGGGCCCAAGCATAATTATATGCCCTCCTTCCAATGAATCTTGGCGATAGAGGTGCGCGTACCAGGCGGCGTCATGCTCGGAAACAAAATTTGTTTTGAGTGACTCACTGGCGGCCTGCAGGGTGCCGCCCACAATCTGTTTTACTCGCCCTTCATGAAGGTCAATGCACGGTCTAAACATTACAAGGGATTTACTTGCGCCAGGCTTCGCTGTCGAATCTTATTCGTGGCGCAACGCTTCGACCGGATCCATTTTTGCCGCGCGTAATGCGGGGTAAATACCGAATATGACTCCAACCAGGCCGGAGATGGTAAACGCAACCACCGGCGTCCACCACGTAACAATCGTTTTCATTTGCGAAAAGTAAGTCACCCAAAATGGAATCAAAATGCCCACGATCACTCCCATGATTCCGCCCGCGCCAGAAAGAATGACCGTCTCGACTAAAAATTGAACGATGATATCACCTCGTTTGGCCCCCAAGGCGCGCCGAATGCCGATCTCTCGCGTCCGCTCCGTGACGCTGGCCAGCATGATATTCATAATGCCGATGCCCCCAACTAATAAAGAAATGGCTGCAATCGATCCGAGCACAATATTGAAGATCTGCTTGGTTTTTTCGGCTCGTTTTAGCAGCTCGTACGGAATCACAATTTCGTAATCCTTTTTCTTGTGCGTTCGTTCGAGCAATTGTTTGATCGCTTGCCCTATGGCCACCACATCCCCATCCTTTTTGACGCTTACCGTCAGCTCATGCAGCGCTACTTTTTCCGCTTCCATGCTGCCGCTGCGCCGCTTGAACAGAATATCGCCATAACGAATCTTTTCCGTTTCCAAGGGGATATACATTTTGTTGAGCGTGCTGTTCTTGGATGATTGATCGAGATTCGCTTCGTCTTTGGAGGAATTTGCCCTCGGCTCCATGACTCCGATTACTTTGTAATAATCGCCTCCCACTCGCACAAAATTGCCCAGCGGCATGTCCAATGGAAAAAGCCCTTTCGAGGTTTCCCATCCCAGCACGCACACGCTCGATTTCTCTTCCATTTCCCGGTCCGAAAAAAATCGGCCCATTGCAACACGGTGATTGCGCATGGACGGGTAAAACGGAACAGTCGCCAGGATCTCGCAATCTAAGCGGCGGCTGATGTTCCAGACGTAATCCCGCATCAAACGCCCGGGAACCACAATTTCAACTCCAGGAATGGTCGCTCGAATGCGGCCGGCATCCTTGTAATCCAGTCCATATTGCAGAACAAAGCTTTGGCTATTCCGATCTGAAATTTTTTGTTCTTCGGGCGGTTTTACGCTGCGGAGGATAATATTTTGGCTGCCCAAATTTTTAATCTGTTCTTGCGCGGAATAGCTCGCCCCTTCGCCAATCGCCAGCATCGCAATCACCGAACAAACCCCAAATACAATTCCCAACACCGTCAACATCGAGCGCAAACGGTGCAGCCAGAGGCTTTTAAAACCCACCCGTAAAATCCGTTTCAACCGGGACCAGGGAAAGCCTCGAGAGCGCAGAATCTCTCCCGGTGGCGTTGCATCTATGGCAAAAGTGGATTCCATCAGAAGCGTTCGTCTGTTTCCACTAGTCCGTCTCGCAAGCGGATAGCGCGTTTGGCTCGGTGGGCCACCGTAAGGTCGTGCGTCACCATAATTAATGTTTTTCCCTGCCGATGCAGATCATCCAGCAGGTTCAAAATTTCCGCGCCCGAAGCTGAATCCAAATTGCCGGTAGCTTCGTCCGCCAATATCACGAGCGGGTCGTTCACGAGCGCGCGAGCAATCGCCACCCGCTGCTGCTGCCCACCCGAAAGTTCGAACGGTTTGTGATCGAGCCGTTTTTCCAAACCAACCTTCTGCGCCATTTTTATCGCCATTTCACGCGATGTTCGCTCCGGAACGCCCATATAAAAAAGCGGCACTTCGATATTTTCAACCACCGTGAGTTGTTGGATCAGATTGTAGGATTGGAAAATGAAACCAAGTCTTGAACCCCTAATTCCCGAGAGGTGATCATCATCCAGCCGGGAAACATCGTCTCCACCCAGAATATAGTGGCCGGAAGTCGGGCGATCCAGGCAGCCTAACAAATTTAACAAAGTTGATTTTCCGCACCCCGACGGCCCCATGATGCTTAGATATTCCCCTGGCATGATTTCCAAAGAAATGCCCCGCAATGCTTCCACCAGGTTCGGCCCCATCTGGTATGATTTTCGGACCGAATCTAATTTAACAATGGGCTTCGCCGCCATATTTTAAACCGCCTTTTTAGCTGCTGCCGCCGCCGTCGGAGGGGTTTCCTTTTTCTCTTCGCTCTCCTTCGATTCGAGGCTCCCTTTGGAAGTCGATTCGGGCGTTTGCAGCAATACGACATCGCCGGCGTTTAAACCAGAAGTCACTTCGATAAACTCGTCATTGAATTCGCCTGTTTTGACCTGTTTGCGGTCACCCGTTTTCGCCATATAAACGAATTGCTTTCCGTCTTCGGGTAGAATCGCCTGGATTGGCACGTAGACCACATCATTCAATTTTTTGACTTTGATTTCTGCTTTGGCGCTCATGCCTGGCTTGAGCCAATCATGCACGCCAGATATCGTAATCGTGGTCAGATACACTTTTAATTCCGGGTTCATCCATCGATTTTGCGAATCCGGCAGCACGCCAACCTTTGTGACCTCGCCTTCCAAATTCTTGTCTGGGAATGCATCTACGGTAATCTTCACCTTTTGGCCTTTTTTGATTTTTTTGATGTAACTCTCGTGAATCCTCACGTTGAGTGACATGCGGGTCATGTCCGGAATGGTGATGATCGGTTGCTGTTCACGGACGAGTGCGCCTTCGCGAATTGGCTCCTGGTTATAGTAATAGAATTGGTTATTGCCGCCGTACACAACCAAGCCAGTCCTCTTTGCAATAATGGTGCATTTGCCAAGTTGATCGTTTAGATCGGAGTTTTGTCTCAAATCCACCTGATATCGTCCTTGGCTGGCCTTTAACTTGGCGTCAGCTTGGGCCAGTTTCGACACTGCGCTTTTGCGCGCTCGCTCCAATTCCCGGGCTGCTTCCAGGTATTTCGACAATGTTTCCTCACCGGTTTTGACAAATTCATATTTGAGAAACAAGGATCGAGCTGTCTCCGCTGTTTGCACTTTCAGCCGGCTGTTTTCTAAAATAATTTCGTCCGCTTCGAGTTCTGTTTTCGTGGCAAATCCTTTATCAAACAAGCGCTTGGTCCCATCTAACTTGTTCTTGTTTTGGTTGAACTCTTTTTGCGCGACTTGCAAATCATCTTCCGCTTTGCGGATCTTTTGTTTGGCTTCACCATCACCGAGCAAATCGACATTGGCGTAATTGGCGAAATTAACCGTCGGTTCCTTGGGCGCATCGGTTGGAACGGCGTTGCTGTCCCCCTTCTCGCTGAAGTTCGCCTCAGCCGCGACTTTTGGCAAATGCACATCGGCGGCGATGTTCGGCCCATGGTCAGCGTGGCTGCTCACGACCGGATCATTGCTGGCAATTGGTTTGGTCTTCTCGAACTTATCCAGTTCTGACAGGTTCGTACTCGTGGACGGCCAATTCGGTGGCGGCGGCATTTGATTGATGATTCCCTCGGCCACTTTGTCACCCAGGAATTTTTCCAAATCCATGCGAGCGAACTTTGCTTTTTGCTCAGCCGCTTTTAAGTCGCTTAAGTTTTGGTTGAGTTGGATGTCATACGCTTGCTGCGCTTCCGTCAATGCGGCCAGGGTGGATTGAAACTGAATCTCTTGTTGCGTGATTTGCTTTTTAATTTCTGAAGAATCCAATTCCACCAGGACTTTATTGGTCCTCACATCCTCGTCTGTCACCAAATAACCTTCTTCAATGATCTTTAAAATTTTGGTGCCTTGATACCCGCGCACCTCCGATTTTACATCCTGTGATTCCAAAGCCTCCACGCTGCCGCCCTCCGCCACGTTGATATCCAAAGGACCTTTCCTCACCACAAATTCTGTGCCCAAAGCCTTCACGGCATGGTGGCGGGTGAAGTAATAGTAACCGCATACGGTCACCGCTAACAGTAACCAAAGCCAAGTTTTCCTTTTGCGGCCGTTGCTAGAGTTGCTTTGCATTTTGTACTTCCTCCCATTGTCCGTTTGGTTTGATCATGAGAATTCCCATATTATCCCAAAACTGCAGTCGAGCGATAGTATGATTTACTAAAGCCTGAGTTCGCGCATTCTTTGCCGCGATCAAGTCATTTTGTGCTTCCAGCAAATCACGGGCTGTGCCCCGGCCCAGCGTTGCCCGCAGCTCCTGCTCTTCGACCCGCCGGTTGCTCAATGCCACTCCCAATTCGCTCAGCTCAAAATTACGCTTGGCCTGATCCAATGCGCGCCACGATTCATTTACTTGGAGCTTTACCTGGTCGATCCGGTTTTCCAGTTCTCGCTCGCTCCGTTCCTTCTCAATTAAAGTTGACCGATAATTGTTGCGTTGAGGCAAGCGGTCAAAGGGCAGATCCATATTGAACCCAGCGTATCCTTGCGCCCGTTTAAAATCCAAATCGAAGGGATTGTTGTTGCCTGCGTGGCTGTCAATGTTTCCGCTCAAAATGAAATCCAATTGCATTTTGAGTGAATCTTTGGCCACGTAAATATGCCGGCGTGCATCTTCTACACGGTCGCGCAAAGTGTATAAATCCAATCGAGTTGCTAAAGCCACTTTGGCCGCTTCCTCGGGCGTCATGACAGGATGCTCGATGACAAGTTGGTCCAAATCGCGGTCATCCAAAATCAATTTTGTCCCAACGGGGATGCCCAACAGAATTTTAAATTGATCCAGGTTAAATCTATAAAGGCGAATGCTGTTGATCAAACTGGCTTCCCCGGTTAGCTCCGCCTGTTGTAATTGGCCAAGCTCGCTTTGTGGTATGCGACCTTCCTCCGCGAACGCTTTGCCTCGTTCTGCGTTCTGTTGGAAGTTGCGATAGCCGCGCCACGCATTGCGGACCGCGTCTTTAGCTTGCAACACGCCGAAATAATTTTGCGCTACCCGCACCGCGAAATCCTTTCGGTATTGAGTGTAATCTCGAACCGCGTACAACATCGTTCTTTCCGCCTGGTTCAAGTTTTCCATGGTGACTCGATAGCCAAATCCGCGCAAAAGCGGTTGCGTGATCGTGCCTGCCAATGAAGAGCGTATGAATAGCTGGCCGTTTCCGTTCAGAAATTTAAGGAAATCAATCGTAAAGCTGTTGGCCAGCCGAGCACCGGATTGCATTAAATATTGCATGGACACTGCCGAATGCCCCGTAATGTTGTACTGCTGCACGATGTCCGTATCCTGTTGCAACAACGCCGTCTGAGTTCCTGCCAGCGCATCCACTGCTTTGGCCACATCTTTAGGTTGGTTCTGAACGTAAGTGTTCGCGTTCCCAAATAGGAGAGGTGTGTACGTATGGCGCGCCAGGGCTAAATTCAACGCCGCCAGGAATACGATTTCTTTTTGGTTTTGGTATTCGCGGCTGTGATTAACGGCTATTTCCAGTGACTGAACTAAATTTAGGATGCCGGCCCCGATCTCGTCATTTTGGTTCGCCCCAAATGCTTCTTCCGGCGTGTTGTTAATGGGGAGTTGGCTTAAATCAATCGTTTTGTTCTGCGCAATGGTGAAGTTCGTCTCCATATTCGGAACGAAAGGAGATTTCTGTTCCAATATTTTATGGACCTCTTTATCTGCTGATTTCCGGTAATGTTCAGCGGTACAGCCCGAAAGCGCGAGTAGAACAAGGAATAAGCTTGTTAAACGGGTTGGTGCTGGGATTTTTGGACAGCCCATTGCTTATTGTATTAAACGCAACCGGACAAAATTTGTTCAAGCTAAATTAACCAAAGCCGAAACTTTCCGACTTTTGTAACACCTGGAAACGCAAAAGGTTTCGCGTGCTGGGAGAATAGACAAAGCAAACGGCAAAACGTTTTAGAAAGTTCAAAAAAAAGAGGAGAAAAAAGAATTGACGCCGATATATCAAAGTGATATCACTTTGATATTAAACCTATGAATGCTTATCCTTCTAAAACCATCTCCCAGGAAAAAATCGCCCGCACTCTCCCCGGCGGACCTGTCCTCCTCCTTCTTTTATTTCTCATTGGCGTCGCTATTTTTTCCTTTATTTCCTTATTGCGTGATGAACAAAGACATCCGCCCCAGGTCTTTTTAGCCCTGCTTTTTTTCGAGATATGCTGCTTCATCCTCATGGCAGGCCTTTTTACCTTGCAGCCCAATGAAGGCCGCGTTCTTGTGCTCTTTGGCAAATACGTTGGCACCGTCAAAAAGAGCGGTTTTCATTGGACCAATCCGTTCAACCGAAAAATTCTTGTCTCCTTGCGTTCGCGCAACCTCAACGGCGAAAAGCTCAAAGTAAATGACAAGCAAGGCAATCCGATTGAGATCGCGGTGGTGGTGGTTTGGAGGATCGAGGACACTGCCCAGGCTTTTTTTGACGTGGACCGCTACGAAGAATATGTCCGTTTGCAAAGTGAATCGGCCGTTCGTCACCTGGCGAATAGCTATTCCTACGATCACGGTAACGAAAATGAACTGACGCTTTTAAATGGTGGCGAATCAGTGACAAAGACCCTGCAGGTCGAGTTGCAGGAGCGCTTGAGCAAAGCGGGCGTGGTCGCGGAAGAAGCCCGGCTGACTCATCTCGCCTATGCTCCCGAAATCGCCAGCATTATGTTGCGCCGACAACAAGCGGAAGCGGTGATTGCTGCTCGCCAAAAAATTGTGCACGGCGCGGTAAGCATGGTGGAAATGGCTCTGCACGAATTAGCTACTAAAGGCGTGGTGCAGTTGGACGACGAACGGCGCGCCGCGATGGTGAGCAATCTGATGGTCGTGCTCTGTGGGGAAGGGGAGGTGCATCCAGTCATTAACACAGGCACACTTTATACTTAAGCCGATGGGAGAACGTAAAAGCTTCTTAATGCGCATTGATCCTGAGCTCTGGCGCGATCTCGAACGATGGGCTCAAGATGATTTCAGGAGTGTGAATGCCCAGATTGAGTTTTTGCTCAAGCAAGCGGTGCAAAAGCGAAAAAAGGCCGGGAAACCGGATGAAGAGAATCCATGAAGATCGTATTGCAAAGAGTCAGTGAAGCGAACGTGCGCGTTGGGGAAGAATTGGTTGGCCAAATTGGCCGAGGCTTGCTGCTGCTCTTGGGAATCCGCAATGGCGATACCCAACGGGAAGCGGAAATACTCGCGCAGAAATGCGCCGAACTGCGCATATTTCCGGATGCAGATGGCAAGCTAAACCTGTCCGCCAAGGAAATCGCAGGCGAAGCGCTGGTTGTTTCGCAATTCACTTTATACGGAGATTGCCATAAAGGCCGGCGCCCTAATTTCATGGAGGCGATGAGCGGCGAAAAAGCGGAAGAACTCTATCTCTTTTTTGTGCAATGCTTGCGCGCGCACCTTGCCAAAGTCGAAACCGGCCGATTTGGAGCGATGATGCGCGTTTCACTCGTGAACGATGGGCCGGTGACATTGATTCTGGAGCGAGGGCCGGCACTTGAGGTATAAACTTTCCTGATGAGTTTATTTAATTAAACTTACTTTTAACTCAGCAATAAATCACTTTGGGCAATTCAACGGCCCTTCCTTGCAGGAATCCATTAAGTTTATTTCGGGCAGGGGGCCTATTTTCAAATTCCCTATTTTTTGGCACAACCATATCCAAGGTTTTAGGGAAAGAAGCTGTCGAGCAAGAAAGGAGTTAAAAATCAATATATGGATACACCTCGTCAAAGGGAAGTAACAAACGAACTGGAATCGATCACAGACCAAATCGAAGATAATATCAATGCTGGCAAATATACTTTGTCGGAATTGCAAAAAGCTCTGGTCGAAAAAACCAAGGAAGCCGCCAAAACAACCGATACTTATGTGCACGATAATCCGTGGACAGCCATCGGAGTGGCCGCGGGGCTCGGTTTAGTGATTGGTTTGCTGCTCCGCCGGGATTAATTTCAGCCGCAAGGCTGTTGGGAAAAAGGGCGCCGCTAAAGGGCAAACGCGGCGAGGGAGAACAGAACGGGACAAGGCGACTTGTCCCTTTTTTGTTTTGGAATGCAAGAAGCGCAGAGTTAGTTAGGCTAAAGCAACAGCCCGCTTTCTCTGTTCGCCGATTTCCTACTCTTTATCTCGGACGAAAACCAACGGAAGCACATATCCGGACCAGACCAAAGCTCCCGCAATCCATAAAAGAGCCCCGTAAATGTAGTGGGAAGCCATTGCTTTCGGTAAAAAATCGCCGCTCATCCGGGTAACCATTCCAAATAGCATCGCGCCCACCGAAATATATAACCAATGGTTTTTGTTGGATAGCTTTTCGAGATTTCCGCTGTGCCCATAAACGACTCGAGTCGCAACCACAAACATTAAAACCGCAAAGCCACCCACCAGCGTTAAATGCATGAAGCTAACCCGGTAAGCGGGAAAAAACGGGACCGTCAAAAAGCCCGCGGGCAAACTGATGAGCGAGAGCCGCAACGCGCGACTGACGGTCGTCGCTTTTTTTGAAGCTTGGCGCCAGGGCAATTCGAAAAGCAAATAAATCAGAACCGTAAAAAAGCGAATCAAATAAGCCGGGTTTTGCCACCCTTTAGCCTCGGCCACAAAGGTTGCGAGAATCACCAATCCAACCATCAAAGATCCTGCGGTCTTGCGCTTCCATAAATTGTTTGGAACTAACGTTTCGGGAAATTCATGAGCATTGGGCTGTCCAAAAAATCGCGGCAACAGGAAAGGGGCAATTCCCAAAATCGGCAGCAGGACAAATCCTTGGTACAGCAGCAGCCGTTGCAAACCAATCCAAAACGGATCCAACTCCCGATAATTCTGCGCGATTCCCAAGATGCTGCCGGTGATGGCGCAGCACAAAGCCAAACCAACCAAACAAAATCCAGGCGGCGGAATATCTTTTCGGGATTTCCAGCGAAAGCTTAAAATTAATATTAAAAAACTTAAGAAAGTTAAAAACAGCAAATCTCCCCAAGCGAGTTTGCCAAAACCAAAGGCTGCAACCATGGCCAACTGCAATAGGAACAACGAGCTTGTCTCGAATCTCCTGAAAAGCCTTGCTGAAAGCATTTTGGGCATGGCTGTTCCAAGAAAGCCCACGATGAACGCCCCAAACATGCCGCATGTCATAATTCGAGGGTGAATTTGACCTGGGTAAAACTGAGTCACACCCAAAAAATAAAGCGGCCACAATGCCACCCCCGCGATTCCAGCCAAAACTCCCGCCGGAAAAAGAAGCCGGTACGGTTCGCTCGTCAAATCCGCGAAAGTGGTTGTCGCGACCGACGGCTGGGTTTGTCCTGCCTGAGCCTCCATCACACGTTTTTGCCAAATGCTTCGAATAGATCGCAAGGTTTTTAAACTGCTGCCCCCCTGCAAGATTGGGGGCCTGTGTTGTCCAGGTAAAGCTTCGTTTCTCATTTGTCCGGACAATATTCCTCCGCTCGCTGGATTTGGGATGCACCCTTATTGTTCTTTTCATGGCTGGATTTGTGAAATAAATCCCTGAAATTTGGGAGTTGGGATTTCACTTCCCGTTCCGAATCTCGCTCGATTATGCTCAGGCATGCGATTATTTGATTTAACGGGAGCGACCGCCGCGGTCATTGGCGCCACCGGCGCTTTAGGCGGCGCCATTGCTGAAGGATTAGCGGAAGCCGGAGCAAAAGTTGCCATCCTCGGACGCAACCAGGAGCGCGGAGCTGCCCGCGTCCAAGCCATTCAATCCAAAGGCGGCATTGCCCAATTTTTTACGGCAGACGCCCTGGAAGCTTCCAGTTTGCGGCAAGCTAACGAGGGGATTATCAAATCGCTCGGGCCAGTTTCGATTTTAGTCAACGCGGCTGGAGGAACCGACCCAAAAGTGACGGTCACACCGGAGCGGCCCTTTGAGCAGATCCAGGCTGCCGATTGGCGGGCCAATTTTGATCTCAACCTGATCGGGGGAGTGCTCCTGCCTTGCCAGGAATTTGGAACTGCCATGATCCAGAACGGCGGCGGTTCCATTATTAATATTGCCAGTGTTTCCGCGCATATTCCGCTCTCCAGAGTTGTGGCCTATTCCGCGGCCAAAGCGGCTGTCTTAAGCTTATCCCAGTTCCTGGCCCGCGAGTGGGCCCCAAAAGGAATACGGGTGAATACAATCACGCCAGGCTTTTTTCCCGCGGAGCAAAATCGGCACCTTCTTTTCAACTCGGATGGCACTCCCAGCCCGCGCGCTCAGTCGATTTTTGCCCATACACCCATGCGCCGCTTTGGCAATGCCGATGAGTTGGTTGGAGCTGCCATTTTCCTGGCCAGTTCAGGGGCCAGCAGCTTTGTGACCGGGGCCGATATTCGGGTGGATGGCGGCTTTTTAGCCCAAACCATTTAAGCGAACTTCCCGTTTTTCCATCTCTTTTTATTGCACTTTTCTCTTGCGAAACAGGCACTTTTGACAAACATTCCGCGCCAAGATTTGTATGGATACTTTGCAGGATGAATTGAAAGAACTAAAAGCCTTTATCGCTGAATTAAAGGCCGATCGCGCCGCTCAAAAAGAAAAGGAAAAAAAGGAAGCTTGGACCAAATATACCTCGCTTTCGTTGGTGGTGCTGGCGGTGCTGGCGGCGGTGGCCACGCAATGGGGAGGAAAATATTCCAGCCGTGTTCTAGTTAACCTGAATGACGCCACATTTAACCAGTCCAAAGCGTCGGACCAATGGAGCTTCTACCAATCCAAGTCCATCAAGCAAAACATCTATGAATTGGCTCGCGACCAGGCAGGCATGGCCGGAGGGGCCCAGGGGGATGCGACTAAAAATTCGGAATTCCTCAGCAAAAAAATTGAGAAGTACAACACCGAAAAAAATCAGATCCAGGAGGAAGCGAAAAAACTGGAAGCCGAACGCGACCGCCACCGCGATCTGGCTGACATCGCCAGCAAACACGGCGGCGGAATGGGCACGGCCGTATCGATTTTACAAATTGCCATCGCGCTTGGCTCCATTTGCCTGGTCACTAAAAAGAAACCCCTTTGGTACATTTCAATGCTGCTGGGTGTAGCCGGTGCCGCTCAAATGGTTTGGGTTTGGCTGAAATAAAAGCCGTAAAAAAGCTGGCAGGAGCTACTGCTTAAGAAACTGTTAAGCTGTTAATTGAGTTGCCGGACCGCGGAACTCCCAGGGTGCTGATACTTCAAAACCCGCCGGATTTCCATTAAGAGTTGGTCCATGCGCAAGGCCTTGGCGACAAATCCGGCAGCTCCATTTTCCATGGCTTCTCGAACGACTTCATCGTTGTAACCCAATCCCGTGACGATGATGACTGGTAGATGAGGCGTTTCCATGTGAATTGTTTCCAGCACTTCCATCCCGTTTCCGTCCTGTAGAATAATGTCCAGGATTACGAGATCGAAATGTTCTTCCAAGAGAAAATGCCTTGCTTCTTTAATCGAACCGGCAGTGCTGATCTGATAATCAAAGGCTGTCAGATAAGAAGAAAAAAGCTTCTGAATTTCTTTCTCGTCGTCGATTACTAAAATGTGCGTTTTGGCCATAGCGATTCCTTTGAATCGGGATTCCTTTATGACCTGAGGCCCGATTTTCGTCAATCTTGTTCGGAAAGAACTTTTTTGAGTGGAGAATAGGCGCGGAATTGGCTATTTACTCTTGGAATGGGCTGGGAAGCGCTCTCTTTTCTCAAATATTTACCATGCCCCATTCCTGCATCCCAAAAAATCGAACCACTGCTCCAGCGAATCGCACCTTAGCACTTGTGCAATCTGCTTTGAATTACCAAACTAATGGTCATGCCCGCGAATGCAGCCAAAATGCTGGATAGATTTGCTCTCGCTCTTATTTGCACACTCCTTTGGCAATTTCCACTTGCCGGTGCGGAATCACTGCCGCTCAAGGTTCCAGACGGCTTTCATCTTAAGGAGGCCGCCTCCAGCGCGTTGGTCACATTTCCCATGTTCGGCGCGCTGGATGATCAAGGACATCTATTTGTAACCGAATCTTCCGGTGGGGACCTATACGCCGAATTGAGCCACCAGAACAAAACCAGCCGTGTGACTCGTCTAACCGACGCTGATGGGGACGGAATCTATGATAAGGCGGACATCTTCCTGGATGGCTTATCACCTTCCATGGGTATTGCCTGGAGAGCGGGAAAATTGTATGTGGCAGATCCACCGGATTTGCTCGTTCTGGAGGATACTGACGGAGACGGCCGTGCGGACAAAAAAACTGTCTTGTTAACCGGTTTTGGCCATACCGACAACGGCAGCTTGCATGGTATTACATTCGGCCCTGACGGTTGGCTCTATTTTACCATGGGCAACCCCGACAGTTACGATTTAACCGGTCCGGATGGTTCCCACACAAAATCCGGAACGGGCGCGTTGATCCGCTGCAAACCGGATGGCACGCATCTGGAAACCGTGGCGCTCGGATTCGAAAATTTGGTGGAAGTGGCTTGGCTCCCGGATGGCAGCATCATTGGCACGGACAATTGGTTTTACCTGCCGCAGGAAGGCAAACGAGATGTATTGGTTCATCTTTTGCTAGGCGGTCAATATCCGTTGCACGCTCGCGAGCGCGGCGGAATGCCAGTTGATTTCCGAAAGTATTTGCCGCACGTCACTGTCTTTCCGGCTGTGGCGGAAAGCGGTTTAATGCGCTACGACGGCACTGCCTTTCCACCCGAAATGCGCGGCCAATTGTTTTCCGCTCAGTTCAATGCCCGCAAAGTAATGCTTCATAGAATCTCCAACCAAGGCTCTTCATACACTTCGGAAAACATCGATTTTATTACCACCGAAGATCCCGATGTTCATTTTTCAGATGTGTTGGAAGACCGGGATGGCACCCTTCTCGCCATAAATTCCGGCAGTTGGTACGTGCATCATTGTCCCACCGGCAAAATTCGCAAAACATCTGCCAAAGGCGCGATTTACCGGGTTTCTTATGGTTCAATGCGAGCAAACGCCAGTTCGGACGCGCCTTGGTTTAGCAATGATCCGGAGGAAAGTCTGGCTATGTTAAAAAGCGGTGATTCCGTAAGAAAAGCCGCAGCGGCCCGCTCCTTAGGCAGAGCGGGTGCTACGAACGCCATCGCTCCGTTGGTTGAACTGCTTTCTCAAAAGGAAGCTCCTTTGCGACTAGCCGCTGCGGAAGCATTAGTTACGTGCGGAAACTCCACAGCCCTGCCAGCTTTAATAAAAGCTTTAGCCGAACCATGCGATGATTTTCTAGAACACGCTTTGGTCTATGCCATTTGGCGTCTCGGAGATGCCAGCTCCTTGCGTGCGGCATTGCAAAATCCCGCGCCTCGGGTTCAACGGGCGGCCTTGCTCTTGCTTGAGCAACCTCCTTTCTCCAACTCGGACGAACGCTCTGTTTCGGAACGCCTCTTCGCGCCGGACCAATCCGTGCGCGAGATAGCTCGATGGGTTTTGCAAAGGCATCCCGCTTGGGGAGAAGCGGGATCAGCATTTGTTCTTCGTTTGTTGCAGGACGCAAACCTAACCGATGATGATCAAGACGCTCTTAGAAGCGTTTTACCGATTTTCAATTCCAACCCAAGAGTTATTGATCTGATTAAATCCATTCTGCAAAAGCGCGATGTTGGCGCGGAAGAATCGCAAGTTCGGATTCTGGAAACAATCGCCGCAAATCCAAACCGAAATTGGCCCGCAGCTTGGCTGGAATCGGCTAAAGAGCTGTTAAACCAGGGTGCGCCAAAGGTCCGTTTGCAAGCCTTGGGAGTGGTCTCCGCAATGCGGCTTCCTGGCGTCGAAAAAACTTTGGAATACCAAAGTCAAGAGGCCAATCTGCCCGCGGAATTGCGAATGTCCGATTTAAAAGAACTGAATCGCCGTGGCTATAATTTGCAACCGCAGGCAGTTGCCTTTTTACAACATCAATTAACGGGCAAGACCAACGGCACTCTTCGCCTGGGCGCGGCGGAAACATTGCTCGCCGCAAATCTGTCAGGTGAGCAATGGAAAGAAACACTGCGGCTGTTGCGCGGCGACAATCTGCTGCAACCAATGGCCGTTGTTACTGCTTTGCAAAAGCAAAAGTTAATTTCAACACTAGGAATTCCATTGCTCGAGTACCTCAACGCGAGCTTGGATGCCGGCTGGTCCTTGCCTCCAGAATCGATTAGCGCGCTGGAAAAGGAATTGCGGCCCGAGGATCGGGCGGCTGCACAAACCATTTCCCAACGGTTAACGGAAACCGCAGCCAGGCAGCGCCAGCAGTTGGACGATTTGCAACCACTTTTGCACGGTGGTGATCGCGTCAAAGGGCAGGGACTGTTTTATGACAAAGCGCAATGTTCCCGTTGCCACAGCGTCTATGGCATTGGTGGAAAAATCGGACCGGATTTAACCAAAGTGGGCGCGATTCGCGCCGGGCGGGATATTTTGGAATCCATTGTTTTGCCCAGCGCTACGATTGCCCAAGGCTACGATCAACTGATGGTTTACTTAAAAAACGGGGACGTGCTTTCGGGCATTCGCGTGGGCAAAAATGAAAACAACTTTATTTTGCGGGATTCGGCTGGCGCGGATACGCGCCTTGTGCCTGGGGAAATTTTGAAGGTGGACCGGTCAAAGCTATCCTTAATGCCCGAAGGCTTGTTGCAAACATTGTCAGCGAGTGAAACCCGCGATTTGCTGGCCTACTTGCAATCCTTGAAATAATCCTTTTCTAAAAGCCCATTTGCTGGAAGATTTCCGCCTCTTATAGATTTATGAAAATAGTTTTAGCGTACTCCGGCGGTTTGGATACCTCCGTTTTGCTTTCTTGGATAAAAGAAAAATACCAGGCGGAGATGATTGCCTTTTGCGCCAATATCGGCCAGGAGGAAGAGCTCAAAGGATTGGAGAAAAAAGCCAAAAAAACCGGCGCTTCCAAAATTTACATCGATGATCTTCAGGAAGAATTCGCGCGCGATTTTATCTATCCGATGATCCAGGCAGGGGCCATTTATGAAAACCAGTATTTTCTTGGGACCAGCATTGCCCGCCCGCTCATTGCTAAAAGAATGATCGAAATTGCCCGCAAGGAAGGCGCTGAATATTTGGCGCACGGAGCAACAGGCAAGGGGAATGATCAGGTGCGTTTAGAACTAACCGCTGCCGCACTGGCGCCTGACTTGCAGATTATTGCTCCCTGGCGCGATGCCTCGTTTCGCGATCAATTTCCTGGACGCACGGAAATGATCGCCTATTGCGAAAGCAAAAGCATTCCCGTTCAAGCCACGGCCAAAAAGCCTTACAGCATGGATCGCAACCTTTTGCACATCTCCTTTGAAGCGGGCATTTTGGAAGATCCTTGGCTGGACGCCTCGGCGCCAGAACACAAAGAGATGTACAAACTGAGCGTCTCACCCGAAGATGCACCAGACAAACCGGAGTACGTCGCACTGGATTTTGACAAAGGCAATTGCATCGCCGTGAATGGCAAGGCCCTCAATCCTTTGGGCGTGATGAAAGCTCTCAATAAATTAGGCGGCAAACACGGAATAGGCCGGGTTGATTTGGTGGAAAACCGTTATGTGGGAATGAAATCGCGCGGTGTTTATGAAACGCCCGGCGGGGCCATTTTGCATTTTGCGCATCGGCAGATGGAGAGCATCACTATGGATCGCGAAGTGATGCGCCTGCGCGACGGGCTGATTCCAAAATACGCGGAACTGGTTTACTACGGTTATTGGTTCGCTCCAGAAAGGCTGGCTCTGCAATCATTGGTAACAGAGAGCCAAAAAAACGTGACGGGCACGGTCCGTTTGAAACTATATAAAGGCAACCTCATCACCGCTGGCCGGAAGTCCACCGTTAGTTTATACAACCCGCATATTGCCACCATGGAAGCAGACCCGACCAAGGCGTACAATCAAGACGATGCCACGGGATTCATTCGCTTGAATGGATTGAGACTGAAAGTCGAAGCCCAAGTGCATGCGGCCGCTAAGAAAAAGGCGCGTTAAACAAAACCCGGTTGTATTGACTCAACCAAAATGTTGAGGCCATTTGTTAAGCCGAATCATATCGTCCTGCCCGCCGCACCCATCGGAGCGCGGCTGTGTCCAACGGACCAGCCGCAGCACCTACCAATTTCCATGCGATTTTATTTAACCCGCAGCGTGCCTCATGGGCACCCCCCAAAGTAATTCCAATTTAGAGCATCTCTTTCATTTAAACGTTCTTTTCCCTTGCTTATTATCAACCAGGGATGGCTTAAAAAATGCTTGATTAAGTTCAACAAAAATTTATTTTGCTCAAATGGACACGCTCTCAAATCAGGCCAAATATCACTGGTTAATTGTCTTTCTTTGTTCTTTGCTCCTAAACCACACCTCGCGCGGGCAAAATAGCGGAATTGATTTCGCTGCCCCAAAATACTCTCTCGATTTTGGCGCGGCAGACACTGCAGTAGGGGATTTCAACGGTGACGGCTCTTTGGATGTTGCCGCTGTATCTGCTCAATCTTTGCGAATCTCACTGGGGGATAAAAACGGCAACCTGGTTCCATTCGTAACCTATCAACTCGGCAAGCAATTATTTCATGTTTCTGCAGCGGACATGAACAAGGACGGTAAGTTGGATCTGGTTGTTTCCGGAGTCACCGAACCTGTAAACGAACGGTTTTTATGGGTATTTGCCGGCAAAGGGGATGGAACGTTTCAAAGCCCTATTGCGACCTCAGGCACCTCATCTCCATTTGCGACTAATGATTTTAATGCGGACGGATTTCCCGATGTTGCATTTGCCTATTTTAGCACTTATTTGGAAGTAGACCTGTTGCTCGGGAATTCCAACTTGGCAATGACTTTTACCCAAGCATTTCACTTACAAAACTTTATGGGATTTGGGGGACCTTTTCCGGTTGTCTCTGGAGACTTCAATGCCGATGGCAAAGCTGACCTTGTGTTTGGAGACGGAATATCAGCTAGGATCACAATGGGAGACGGAACTGGAAAGTTAACGCTCGTTCAAACTATCGAGATTCCAGGCCGAACAGTCAGTGTCGCTGCTGGCGATTTGAATCATGACGGGTTTTTAGATCTGGCATTTGGTACGGACGTTACGGATCAAACTACTGGGCTGGCCAGCATCAACATTCAGCTTGGTAAAGGCGATGGCACTTTTCAACAAGGAGCAGTGATCCCTGTCCATTCGTCCTTTGTTTTTGTTTCGGTTTCGGACGTGGATAAAGATGGCAATCTCGATCTGATCACAGCAGATGATGGGGAATCTATTCGCGTGTTCCTAGGCAAAGGCAACGGGCAATTTAATAACCCAAGCTTATTGCCAGGCGGCACGGGAACAAGCGCATTGAAGGTAGCGGATTTAAATAATGACGGGTATCCAGAAATTTTGAGCGGTACCACTTTAATATATAAGAATGATGGCCAAGGCGATTTTATCCGGCCGCAAATTGTTAACACCAACGGGGGACCAAATTTGACCGCCGATTTCAACAATGATGGCAAACTGGACATAGTTACTAGCAGCTCGGCGGAAATTGCAGTTCTCTTGGGCGGTGGGAATGGTTCTTTTCAATCGCGGTCCAGCATACCTGTTACCACTCAGCCCAACTCGCTTCTCTCCTTTGATTTGAATAAGGATGGGAAGCTGGATTTGGTCGCCGTTTTTTACGGCACCGACGCCAATTTATATCAGGACAGCCAATTGCTGGTCTTATTGGGGAACGGGGATGGAACTTTTGCGGCCGGTAAATCGTATCCAGCAAGTCGCGGAGCGCGAATGGCGCTTGCGGGCGATTTTGATGGAGATGGACTGGTTGATTTGGTAATCGCTTACGACGGCTCACCCAGGAGCAGATTCGGCGGTGGCGTTCTTTTCTTTAAAGGATTGGGAGACGGCAGCTTCAAGCCGGGCGCTGACATTCCTCAAGCTGCCGGCCTGACGCCGTTTTTCCTGGCCAGCGCGGATTTCGACCGCGACGGTAAATTGGATTTAAGCATTGCTGAGAATTTTCACTCGGACATTCTTTCGGTCTTACATGGCAATGGCGACGGGACTTTTACCCTTTCAAGGCATTACGATCCGGGCGATACACCGACAAGCATGCTGGCTGCGGATATTAATCAAGACGGCTTTGCCGATCTTCTAATTTCCTTTCCAGACAAAGTCGCTGTGGGTCTTGGTTCTACCAATGGCTTTTCATTCCAATCATTCATTCTTCCCAGGGGCGTTCAGAATATATCCCTTTCAGATTTCGACCGTGATGGCCAGCTCGATCTGGCTGTCGCTGTTAGCGCAGTAGCTGGTTATGCCGGGACTTTGAATGCCGTTGGAATACTCAAAGGAGAGCCGAACGGCCAATTTGCGGCGCCCATTTTTCTCGGCGGAATTTCCGGCGCTCTGAGTGTTGCCCCTGGCGATTTTAACTCCGATAAAAAGCCAGATCTGCTGGTCCAAACGACCAAGGGATCGGCGCTTGTGCTAAATACTTCCGTTGACCCGGGCCCCACTCTAAATATCAGTTTATCTCAATCCGGAGCAAAGCTTTCCTGGTCAAATACATATGCGAATTTTATTTTGGTATCTGCTTCAAACTTGTCCGGATCCGATTGGTCTCTAGTAAACCAAACTAGAACGACCAATGGCAGCCAGTTTGAAGTTAACGTGCCTTTAGTTAACAGCGACACTTATTTCCGCCTGCAAAAAGCACCTTAATTTTGAAATAATTAAGGCAGCTCAAACGCCATAAATTTATCCATTGGGTTAGTTGCACTGCTTGCATCCAATGCTCTGCGCCTTATAGCGCGAGATTAATAGCTTTTCCGGCCCCAATCGATTCATCTAACGCTATCAGGGCCGACGACGGCTGGGATTGATCAAACTCCCGTTGAACGATTGCGTTTATCCATTTTGCAAAATTAAAAAACTCTGCGCCTTCGCGGCTCTGCGCGAGATATAATTTTTCATTCTGGGAAAGCCTACGGCTGTCATTGATTAAAATCGTAGTAAAACAGTATTCTGTTTATCCACTTTAAAAAATAATCTCTGCGCGAGATATAAACTCATTTCATTCAATTGGTTTGCCCACCAAATTGCGAAATGTTTGCGCATCGATCGTTTCTTTTTGCAGTAGCTCCTTGCCAACTAAATCCAGTTGATCACGGTGCGACGTTAATATCTCTTTGGCCTCTTCGTAGCATTGGTCCAAAATCTTTTTTACTTCTTGATCGATTTGTCGGGCGGTGTCTTCGCTGCAATCCCGCTGAAAATTGCCGTCTCCACCCAAAAACACAGGTCCCTGCCTCGAGGCGGTGTGCGCTAAGCCCAACGCCTGGCTCATCCCATAAACACATACCATCTGCCGCGCCAGCGCCGTTGCCCGTTCCAAATCATTTTCCGCGCCCGTTGTGATTTCGCCGAACACAGTCTCTTCTGCTGCGCGTCCGCCCAGCAAACAACGAATTCGGTCACTTAAAGCTCCTTTACTTAATAAAAACTGATCTTCCGTCGGCAGTTGCAAAGTATAACCCAAGGCTGCGCGCCCTCGCGGAACAATGCTGATTTTATGCACAGGATCGGAATTTTCGCTGTAAGCAGCCACAAGAGCATGACCTACTTCATGATATGCCACGCGTCGTTTTTGGTCTTCATTCAAACGGCGGCTTTTCCTCTCAGGTCCAGCCACTACTTTTTCGATGGCATCTTCGAGATCTTGCTGGCTGATGTTCTTACCGTGACGCCGCGCGGCCAGCAACGCGGCTTCATTCAGCGCATTGGCCAAGTCAGCCCCAGAAAAACCAGGGGTAGCCTGCGCAATCTTTCTTAGATTAACGTCCGGCCCCAGCGGTTTGTCTCGAGCATGCACCTTCAGGATTGCCTCACGCCCATCAATATCGGGAGCATCGACGATTACCTGCCGGTCAAACCGGCCGGGTCGCAGCAGAGCACGATCCAAAACATCCGGGCGATTTGTCGCCGCCAGCAAAATAACTCCAGCATTGGCTTCGAAACCATCCATTTCGACAAGCAACTGATTTAAGGTTTGCTCTCGTTCATCGTTTACAGCGCCCACATGCACGCCGCGCTGGCGCCCGATTGCGTCCATTTCATCAATGAAAATAATGCAGGGCGCGACCGCCTTGGCTTGCTGAAATAAATCCCGCACTCGAGCCGCGCCAACTCCCACGAACATCTCCACAAAATCGCTCCCGCTCATCGAAAAAAATGGAACCCGCGCTTCCCCGGCCACGGCCCGGGCCAGCAATGTCTTGCCTGTTCCAGGAGGGCCTACCAACAAAACACCCTTTGGAATCTTTGCTCCAAGTGATTTATAGCGGTCCGGATTTTTGAGAAAATCAACCACCTCTTGCAGTTCATATTTTGCTTCGTCGCACCCCGCAACATCATTAAACGTCACGCCCGTATCTTTGTCCGCGATCAAGTTAGCTTTGCTTTTGCCAAAACTGAGTACGGATTGGCCGGCTGCCCCAATCTTTCTGCCGATAAAAGACCAAAGCAAAAACATGATCCCGATCGGCAATACCCAAGCCAATAAAAGCGATGAGAGAATTCCAGGACGAATCCCCTGATAGTGAACATGCTGGCTTTCCAATTCCTCAACCAGTTTTGGATCTTCGACCCGGACAGTTCGAAAGTAATAGCTTTTGTCTGTCTCCTTATTCGCGCTCGAAGCGTTTGTCTCACCTTTCGTTTTGACCGGTGATGCCAAATTAGTGGAGCTTGCGCTGGTAAGGTTAATATTCGTGCTTACAGGCAAAATTTTTCCCGTAATTTCGCCTTCCTTAATCGCCACCTCCACGACTTCATGCCGCGCTAATGCCGCCTTAAAATCGCTGTAAGAAATAGTCCGCACCGTCAGGCGGGAGAAAGTTTCCTGCCAAATCAAAAGCAAAACCAGTGTGAGTAGAAAATACCAAATCGGAAAGCGCCAGCCGCTCTCAAACTGCGGTGTGGTTTTTTTGAGAGGTTTGGGAAGCTTGGGCTTTTTCTTGTTCATCCAATCACCCCAAAAAGCAGCGCCTTTTGTTCCCGTATTGCATCCAAAATAAATTGTATCGCCACAGCCGCCAGCAGCAATCCCATGATTCGCATGACAATATTAATTACGATAGGGCTCAGTAAACGTGCTCCAAAAGACGCCCACCGCAAAATAAAATAGCTCAAAGCGCAGACCACGCCAACACTGATCATGAGGGCGGTGTATTGCAGGATGTTCGCCGCCTGCGCTTTGAGCAGCAGAACGGTCGAGAGGGCGCCTGGCCCAACCAGCATCGGAATGGCTAAAGGCGTTACCGCGATATCATCCTTGGCCGCGCCCGCAAACTCTTCCTCCACCGTTTGGTGCACCGGAGAACGCTTGGCCCGCAACATATCCATGGCGACTAAAAGCAGCACGATGCTTCCGGCGATTTTGAAAGCGGGCAGGGTAATGCCCAGAATTTTGAACAAAGCTTCTCCTACCAGCGTGAAGATCCACATCACAATTGCAGCCACCGTGCAAGCCAGTCGAGCCATGCGAATCCGCGACGCGGGCGTGTCGTGGGGCGTCATTGCCAGAAAAGTCGGAATGAGCGCCACTGGATCCATAATGAAAAACAGCGATGTGCTCGCCAGTAAGATGTATTTTGCAAGTATCATGCCACGCACGGCGCCAGGACCGCATCTGTCATCCCATGAATAATTTTTTTATCAGCCGGACAAACCGTCGCTAAAACTCCCCCCAACTGCGCGCGCGCGCTCTCCGCTTGGCCATGCACGAAATAGTACGGGCACAACCGCACCCGACCTGGCATCGCCACCGTCGTTTCGCTTTCAAAATCATACCATTCAAAAGGAACGGTTTTTGGCTTTTGATACCGCTGCAAAATAAAGGGCGATTGCTGAAAATTCGCCAGAGCTTGATCGACCGCCACAGACCATTCAGGCAAGGCCAAATCGCTCCCCAGATATACCCCGCGCGCGCCCCAAGCTTGCTCTGAATAGCCCGAAACTTTCAAAATCAAGTCGCGCTGCTTTTGCGACAACTCTTTGAGCTGGTTCCAGTCGGTCAATTGAATTTCCGGGTAAGCACCTTGGGGAGGCAACGGAGCTGGGTCCACAATCCAACTATAAGGAGTTATTTTGAGAAGCTTTTCAAAAAAGGATTCACCCAATTCCCTCCGCCAAAAGGGCTGCAAATTCCGGTTCCACAGCAAGGCGAAAAGCATTTTTTCTTCGAAAATAGGCTTCGGCGGCGGTGTTAATGAAATTTTGCGTTCCGCTGCCTGGCTGAAAATCTGCTCCGCGTTTTTTACATTGGCTAAATCAAACAGCTCGAAAAACCGGTAAACCGCATCTCCTTCATTAAAGTTACTAAATTGGGTATCTCGAACCTGGAAACGTCCCGGCCCCGCTTGCTGCGCCAGCCAGCGCATCTCCGGCTGGTACGACGCGGACTCCTCCGACACAATAATATGCACCCGCTCGGCGTTGCCAAAAATGCCGCTGAATCCTTGAACCATCCCGTTCCTGCCTCCGATTGGCGCCACAAAATTTTCGTGCTTCTCCGGGGACTCACCATCACCCTGCCATTCAGCAAGGTGGTCTGCCGCATCGGCATAGGTTTGGTTCAGCCATGCGGTCAGCCCAATGCCTCCTGGCACACTGTCCAATTCGGTCAGGCTAATGCCATTTTCTGTCAGCAAAAGATCCGGCCGGATGACGCGCGGCAATTCATTTTTAAATCCTTTCGACCTTTGAATTTCCAGCAGTGATGCCGGCTTGCCCAGGTCGAGCCATTGGGCAACCCACAATGGTTGTTTGCCTTCTAAACTATGGCGGTACAGCAGGTTAATCGCTCGATAAAATTGAAGACAGATGCGGCCAAGAGCTTCGAGTTCGCTTGCCAGCGTTGGCCCAAGAGGAAATGGGCGGATGGCCACGCGCCAATGTTGATTGGCGAACAATCCTCCTTCCGGCAATCGTTCTCGAACAAAGTGCCCTATTTTTGAATGCAAATCCTGGCCCATAAATATGCGCCTATTGCAGCGAAGTTAGCAGATTTGCGCTCAAATGCTTTTAAAGGTTTTAACCTACGTTCGAATTTGCCCCGAGCCGTACCCCAGCCATTTATAGCTGGTCAATTCATTCAGCCCCATTGGACCACGCGCCCCAATTTTATCCGTGCTAATCCCGATCTCAGCCCCCATCCCGAACTCGCCTCCATCCGTAAAGCGCGTGGAAGCATTCCAATAAACAGTCGCGGAATCCACCTGCCGCAAGAATGTTTCCGCGTTGCCAGCATCTGAAGTCACAATGGAATCCGAATGAGCCGATCCATGCTGATTAATGTGGTTAATTGCTTCCTGCAAACTTCCCACCAGTTTTAAATTCAAAATGTAATCGTTATATTCCGTGGACCAATCCTGCTCCTCGGCCGGTTTCGTTTTCCCTTTAAATGTAGTTAAGAACTCGGCTGATTTGGCATCCGTTCGCAGCTCCACGTTATATTCCCCCAACCGCGCGCCCAGCTCCGGCAAAATGACGGGCGCAATCGCTTCGTGAACCAGCAATGTCTCCATTGCATTGCACACGGAAGGCCTTTGCACTTTGGCGTTCAGCGCAATCTGCTCAGCCATTTTCGGATCGGCTTTGGCGTCGATGTAAACATGGCAAACCCCTTTGTAATGTTTGATCACAGGCACCTTGGAACATTCCGTAACCGCCCGAATCAAATTTTCCCCGCCGCGTGGCATGCATAAATCGACATACTCAGGAAAAGAGAGCAGCTCTTTAATAGCTTCGCGATCGGTCGTTTGGACCAATTGAATTGCATGCTTTGGAAACGATTTGAGCTGGCGCTGACCGGCTTCAACCATCACTTCCGTGATTACCCGGTTCGAGTGCAGCGCTTCCTTGCCTCCGCGCAGAATGGTGGCGCTGCCCGCTTTCAGGCATAGGCTTGCGGCATCCGCCGTTACATTCGGCCGGGATTCATAAATAATCACCACCACTCCTAAGGGGGTCGAAATCTTGCGCAATTTAAGGCCGTTCGGTCTGGTGCGTTCTTCTAAAACGCGTCCCACGGGGTCGGGCAGGGCAGCGACTTCCCGCAAACCTTTGGCCATCCCCGCGATTCGTTTTTCGTCCAATTTCAACCGTTCGAGCATGGCCGGAGCCATTCCGGAGTTTTGGGCCGCCCCTAAATCCTGCAAATTGGCCGCTTTTATGGCATCACGCTGGTCCTCGATCGCCGTGGCCATCGCCAGCAAGCAGGCATTCTTCTCTTCCGCCGCAAGCAATGCCAATTCCCTGGCGGCGTGCTTGGCTTGAAGAGCCAACTGCCGCATTTCCTCTCGCAAACTCATGCGCCCAAGTTAAGGCAAAAACAGAATCTGGAAAGAGCATTTTTGCAACATTGGCAATGTTAATTCTATTTTATTGTTTGGATTTTTCAGCCCCGACTGGCCATAATGCCCGCTTAGCTGGGAACCCGTTTCCCTGCCGCAATGCAATGCAACGAAGCTTACTCCGACCATGAGAAATTTTGCTTTAATAGGAAAGCTTTGCCGTCCTGCCCTTATCGGTTTACTGGCGGCATTGATACTTCAACCGGCCATCAGTGCTGGTCTTCGAGATGCAAAAGGCGCCACCGCTTTAAATAAGAAGGCCGCCCCTCCTAAACCCAAGGAGGATCCTAAGGCAAAAGAGAAAAAGCCCGATGAGGACAAGCCATTTCAGGACATCGTCAAGGACATGGAGGTCGTGCCAGGCTTGTTCACCTTTTACCGCAAAGCCGACGAAAACAAAGTTTACCTCGAAATTCTCCCCAACCAACTCGACCAATTCTTTCTGTTCTCAGCCAGTGTCGAAAAGTCGATTGGCGAACGAGGGCTTTATTCCGCGCAAATGGGCGGCAACTTTCCGTTCTCATTTCACAAGAACGGCAAGAGCATCCAATGGCTCATGCGTAACACCACCTTCACCGCCGATCCAGGTTCTCCCTCGGCCAAAGCCAGTGATCGTTCTTTTCCAGATTCCATTTTGGGCTCGACCAAAATTCTTTCTCAACCGCACCCCGATCGAAAGAGTCTCCTCATTAATTTGAGTGATCTACTGGTAGCGGATGTTCCCAATTACGCCGCCGCTCTGAAAGAAATTTATAAACCGACGGACTACCGTTTCGATCGGAACAACAGCGCCATCCTGAAAACAAAGTCCTTCCCCAAGAACGCTTTGGTCGAAGTCTTTTTGCATTATACTACCGATAATCCCAAGACATCTTCCGCGACTCTTCCCGATGAACGGAGTATCCCTTTTTTGGTGAAATATGATTTCTCTGCTTTGCCCTCGGGCGCTTATCAACCGCGCTTGGCCGATGACCGCGTCGGTCATTTCTTAACCGTGCGAGAGGACTTCACCTCCGACCATCCCTCCTCGCCCTATGTGCGATACATCCATCGCTGGGATTTGCAAAAGGCCGACCCGGAAGCCGAACTGTCCGCGCCCAAGGAGCCAATTGTTTATTGGCTCGAGAACACCATCCCCGTGGAATATCGGGAATGGATGAAAGAAGGAGTTTTACTCTGGAACAAAGCCTTTGAGAAAATTGGGTTTAAAAATGCAATTGAAGTAAGGCAACAACCGGACGATGCCGATTGGGATCCCGCTGACACGCGTTACCATACGATCCGTTGGTTTGTTGGCATTGATGCCAGCTTCGCCATTGGACCTTCCCGCGCCAACCCATTTACAGGTGAAATTTACGATGCGGACATTGGCATTAGCGAAGGGATCATCCGGGCCATTCGCCGCCAGGGCGAAGAATTTATCAGCCCCATTTTTCCGAGCCCGACTGCTCCTGCCAACAGTTCGCCGCACTTAAAGTGGAATCCTTTGGGGCAGGTGCAATGCGAATACGGCGATGGCCTTGCGCAACAAGCTGCTTTCGCCGCAAACCTCTTGGCGGTTCGTGGCGCGCTCGATCCAGCTACGGAAGAAAAACTTTTGCACGAGTATATCGTCGAACTGGTCGCTCATGAAGTTGGGCATACGCTCGGCTTGCGCCACAATTTCCGCGGCAGCACTATTTTACCCGCGGCCGATTTGATCGATGAGAAAAAAACCGAGGAAGTGGGCCAATCCGCTTCCGTGATGGATTACAACCCGATCATCATTGCGGGCAAAGGCCAGAAGCAGGGCCACTTCGTGCCAGTCACCCTCGGGCCATACGATTACTGGGCGATTGAATATGCTTACAAACCGTTCAAGAAAGAGGAGGAAAAAGCCGAACTGGCCAAAATCGCCTCTCGAGCCGCCGATCCAGTTCTTCCCTATAGCACCGACGAAGACGCCCTCGGCACCTATTCTGCCAGCGCCATCGATCCACTGGTCAACCAATTCGATGCTTCCTCTGATCCCCTCGAGTATTTCCGAGGCAGAATGCAGTTGATCGAAGAATTATGGAATCGCATGGAAGATCAATTGCTCGTCAAAGGCGAGGGCTACCAGGTTTTGCGGCGGGCCTTTAATCGCGGGATCAATGAGTATTACCGTGGGATTTTAACTGGGTCAAAATACGTTGGCGGAATTTATCATTATCGCGATCATTACGGCGATGCCAATGGACGTTCCCCTTATGTGCCCGTTCCGGCGGCCAAACAGCGCGAAGCCATCACGTTTCTGCGAAAATATGCTTTTGATGACAACGCCTTTGCCATCCCTGCGCGTGTGCTCAACAAACTCGCCACCGAACGTCTTCCTGGGGTAGGGAACGGCAGCGACCTCTATGCCGCGCGCGAAGATTACCCCTGGCGTGATTCCGTGCTTTCGCTGCAACGTTCCGTGTTGGCTCGGTTGCTCGATCCTGTCACTTTGGCTCGCATTGGCGACAATGAGCTGCGTTTTGAAAAGGGAGAAGTCCCTTTCACCATGGCCGATTTATTTTCTGAATTCGATTCTGCCATTTGGTCGGAATTGGACAACGGCAAAGGGACAATTCCCAGTCTTAGGCGCAATCTCCAACGCGAGTATCTAAAGCATTTATTGCGAATCACTCTTCGCAGTTACAATGGATATCCTGAAGACGCCACTAGTTTGGCGCGAGCAAGCCTCGTTCAATTGCAGGCCAAACTTCATGGCGCGTTAACCGGCAAGCAATTCCAGGATCCAGCCACCCTGGCGCATTTGCAGGAAACCGATGCGCGCTTAACCGCGGTCTTGAACGCGCAATCTCTCAAAGGAATCGAATAGACATTTAAAGCCATCCAATGACTTTGTTTAATATCCCCTTCGGGATACCCGTGAACCCGGAGGGTTCATAGCCATTAGCCGGTGGTTGAGCGAAGCGACACCACCGGATACCCGTCCAATAAAAACGCATCCCGGAGGGATGCCAGTCATGTCCTCAACCTATCTGAGCCTGCATTATCATCTGGTGTTCTCAACAAAGAATCGCGAGGCGTTGATCATGCCGGAATGGCGGGCGCGCCTGCATGACTACTTGGGATGCGCGATCCGTGGACTCGGCGGATACCCCGAAGGTGTCGGCGGGATTGCCGATCATGTTCATTTGCTCGTGGGCCTCAAAGCCATCCATTCACTGGCTGACGTGATGCGGGAATTAAAAAAAGCCTCATCCACCTGGGTTCATAACGAAATCGGCCTGCCCGCGTTCGCATGGCAGGAAGGCTATGCGGCCTTCACCGTCAGCGCGACCTCGCGCGACGGCGTGCGGCATTACATCGCCAATCAAGAGGAACATCATCGTGTGAAATCTTTCCGCGAGGAATTGGTCGAAATGTTGAGTAAAGCCGGAATTAAATATGATCCGATATATCTCGATTGAAAGGGCTGCGACCCCTGCCGGGGTCGTGGTCGTTCCATTCCGTTTCCGGGGGTGGCGCTCGTGCCTCGCGCAACCCCCGGCTAATGGCTGTCATCCCTTCGGGATGTGCGCGAACCCAGAGGGTTCATAGCTAAAGGCCGCGATGGTGAGTCGCTTCAAATCCTTCTGGAAGCTCGTGAACCCGGAGGGTTCATAGCCATTAGCCGGTGGTTGAGCGAAGCGACACCACCGGATACCCGTCCAATAAAAACGCATCCCGGAGGGATGCCAGCCCTTTACCAACACGAATTTCCCGAACCCGAATGTCCAAACTTCAGCCTTCCCCTTCGGGCGAAGGCCGGGATGAGGGCACAAAAAAGCACATTACAGAATTTGGGTCATGGCACTGGGACACGTCCCCTGCATTTTTCAATCCGCGTTTTTCCGCGTAATCCGCGGTTCAACTTTTCCCTTCCCCTCTGATACCAGGCGCTAAAATACGTTCGTGATACGCACCAAGCCCAAAGCGTCCGAACTTTCCCCTTCTCCTTGTGGGAGAAGGTCGGGATGAGGGCACAAAAAGCACATTAGAGAAATGGAATAGAGATCTAAAGCACCCTCACCCCGTCCCTCTCCCGCTCGGCGCGGGGAGAGGGGGAAGAAACGCTGCTTCAGGAAACTGGATAATTTAGGTGATTTACCAGCGCAAGGCATCTGCAAGAGTAGATTGATCCCACGCAACGCGTACGAACTTTGTTCATCTCTCGGTAGTGTCAGAGCGGCCGAACCTTCACCTTCTCCTGTGGGAGAAGGCCGGGATGAGGGCACAAAAAAGCACATTACAAAAATTTGGTCATGGCACTGGGACAGGTCTCCTGCATTTTTCAATCCGCGTTTTTCCGCGTGATCTGCGGTTCAACTTTTCCCTTCCCCTCTGATACCAGGCGCTAAAATACGTTCGTGATACGCACCAAGCCCAAAGCGTCCGAACTTTCCCCTTCTCCTTGTGGGAGAAGGTCGGGATGAGGGCACAAAAAGCACATTAGAGAAATGGAATAGAGATCTAAAGCACCCTCACCCCGTCCCTCTCCCGCTCGGCGCGGGGAGAGGGGGAAGAAACGCTGCTTCAGGAAACTGGATAATTTAGGTGATTTACCAGCGCAAGGCATCTGCAAGAGTAGATTGATCCCACGCAACGCGTACGAACTTTGTTCATCTCTCGGTAGTGTCAGAGCGGCCGAACCTTCACCTTCTCCTGTGGGAGAAGGCCGGGATGAGGGCACAAAAAAGCACATTACAAAAATTTGGTCATGGCACTGGGACAGGTCTCCTGCATTTCTCAATCCGCGTTTTTCCGCGTAATCCGCGGTTCAACTTTTCCCTTCCCCTCTAATACCAGGCGCTAAAATACCTTCGTGATACACACCAAGCACAAAGCGTCCAAACTCTCTCCTCCGGGCGAAGGCCGGGATGAGGGGCACTAATGCTGGTGCGGTTCGGCTTTGCCACCACTTTTGACATAGGCCAACAAATCCAATATCTGCTCCTGATCCAATGTTGCCAGCAAACCAAGCGGCATTGGTGAAGTGGCCTGTGCCTGCTTGGCTTTGATCTCGCTCTTTTTTATCGTTTGAATCAAAGCCTCCGATGGGCCGCTCTGCACAATCACAGCGTCCGGTTCTTCTTTCACAACCATGCCCGTCACCGTTTCCCCGTCTTTGGTGTCAAAATTGTAAGTCCGATAGCGATCCTCAATTTTCAGCGAAGGCTCCAAAATTTGCCGCAACACCTCCGCCGGATTGTTTTGGTATCGGGTGAATACAGTGGTTAATTCCGGCCCGTAACTATTCCCTTCCGCGCCCAATTTATGGCATTGCACGCAAGCTAACTTAGTAAAAAGCTCTTTGCCAGCCATGAGATTCCGTCCGGCATCCAGATTTTCCAGCTTGCCCGAAAAATCTTCCACCTTCCATTCAGTAATTTTTGGTTCGGCGGGCGCATTGTGCGTCGCGAGGTATTCGTCCACATCTTTCACCACCACCATTTTGCCGGTCATTCGCCGCCAGTGGCCGGGAAAGGTGCAGACGTATTCATATTCCCCAGGCTCTTCCGGCGCGGTAAAAGCGAGCTTGGCCTGCTGCCCTGGTTCAACCAATTTGGTCGCCTGTAAAATTTTGCTGGAATTGGGAATATACAGCCGCCCTTCCGCATCCGCTTCCAATGCCATCTTTTCCGCGGCGGTCCCAACTTCTTCCACCGCTCCTGGCTGCACCACAACGATATTGTGCGGCATGGAATCTTCGTTCTTTAAGTAAATTACTACTGGCTTGCCCGCTTCCAAAACCAAGCGCGTTTTATCATACAACATTTGTTCAGGAATGGTGCGGATCACAAAAACCGCCACGCCCAGGTTCCTCAACTCTTTGCCCGCGGTCCGCGCCTGATCTGCCGGAAGCAAGCTGGCCAAATCATTTCCAAATTGAACCGCGGCGATGGCGTCGGGCTCCGTCCTTTGGTCCACGGGAACATTCTTGAGATAATTAATAACATTATTTAAAAGCGCCGCTGCCTCTTCTTTGGGCCACGATTTGCGCGGGATTTGCTGCAAACTGCGAATCGCGGTCGGTGCCTCCACACCGCTTCCCACCAGCCCGGCCAACAGATGGAAGATTTCGACATCGTGACCAGGGATCGAACTTAAGGCTATTGTCGCCGCTTTTTGCAATTCAGGCGCATCCTTGCGATCCAGCAAACTCTTCACCTTCTGGAACTGCGCCTGCCGCAATGCCGGGTTTCGCCATAATGGAATCGATTCAATCAAATCGCTTAGCTTCGCTGGATCGTTTGCTTTTGCAGCCCAGATTGCATCGGCCGATCCGGCCGCGGTGACCAATGCCGCGTCCGCAATTTGCCGAGTTAAAGCCAGTGCGGCTTCCCCCGCTAAAGTTTCAAAGCCTGCTCGTTGTGACGCCAGCTCCTCCGGGGATGTTTGCGTCACAATAGTTCCAAGCTCACTTAAAACCTGCGCCGATTTTTCTCCTTTGCCATCCAGTTCGCGCAACGCCCGCACCAATTCTTCTGCTACCGAAGTTTTTCGTTCTTTCGCCAGGCCGTTCAACGCTTCCACGCGATACTTCCGCTCCAAACCCGGACGTTGCAGCAGCGCCACATAGACAAACTCGCTTCGGGGAGCTTCCACTAAATCCTTGTTGCTTAGGCGGCCCAAAATGTATGCCGCCGCCGTCGGATTCTTAGGCAAATAAAACTTTTTGGGCGCTTCTTGGGCGGCCGCATCCTGATCCTGTGCCCGGGAGAGCACGGGCCAAATCATCGATGAAATGAGTCCAGCTAAAACCCCATTTAGTACAAGTTTGCTTTTCATCAAAATAAATTCACCCGCTCGTTTATTTTGTTTCGCAAACGGGCCATGGCAAACCTTATTGCAATTCGGGTGTGCTGTCCAAGCGGAGTTGGAACTCTCAGCCGGATTAACTTTGCGATTTGGAATCGCTAATTGAGGTTTGGAAAATGTCAGCCTATTTGGGCATGTACCTGTCCAACGCCTTCATAGTTTCATCCAGGCAATACTTAATGTAGTAATCCGGCTTGTCTGGGTTGGCCTCTTTTTCCAAAGCTAAAAGGGCTACATCCGCTGCCTTGCTCGTTTTAAAGAAGCTGCATGCGCGCACGGCTTCCAAACGAACCCGCGGACTATCATCCTTGGCTTGAGCACTCAGCAAACCCAACGGATCTTGCACCCGGTCGCGCCAATAGCAAAGAACGCGCGTAGCAGCGGCTCGCGCATGATAGTCGGGTGACCGCAGCATTTTTTTGAGCAATGCTTCATCCACCACGTTCATCCATTGATGCACCCAAAGCGCTTCCGTCATATGATGCTCGTAAGCGGGATCTTTTGCATCGAGCTTCGCCGCCCATTTATTGACCGCTGCGATCACTTCTTTGGCGTCATGCTTGCCCAATTCAATTTTGGCCCGGGTGCGGACGTTGTCTTCCGAATCTTTCAGCAACTCCAGCAGCGCTGGAATTGGCTGGCCATCGATTTTCGCCGGTTTTTCCAAAGGCCGCCCTTCATAGGTAATCTTGTAAATGCGCCCGTGCTGGTGATCGCGGTTTGGATCCCGGATATGATGCTGCATGTGCCCGATCAACTGATTGGACCAATCCAGGAAAATGATCGACCCATCCGGCGCCACATCCAGGGCGATCGGCCGGAAGTTAGGATCATCCGATTTAACTAAATCTTCGATCGTCTCTCCCTTCAACCCGGAACCATCTTCGGTCACTTTGACCCGGAAAATCCCTTGAAAACCAATCACATTGCAATTCAAAAAGTTGCCCTGAAATTCCTCTGGAAAATGGCGGCTGTACAGCATCGCTGTGGCGGGGCAGGGGCGCGAAGGCCGCTTCCAAAATTCTTTCATGGACGGATGTTTGGCCGGATAATCCAGGTGGCCGCTGAAGGCGGGCGCGAAGTAATTCGCATTGCCGGTGGCATCCGTAATAATGTCATTGCCCCAGTAATCGAACACCCGCCCGTGGGGATTGGCGAACCCGTATGGGACATACCGTTCGAACTCACCGGTGCGCGGCTCAAACCGGTAAATGCACGCATCCGTGTTTCGAATCGGCCCTTTTGCCGTTTCCACTTGCGTCCGATGAAAAACTCCGTCGCTCAGATAAGTCGAGCCGCCCGGATCGAGCACCATGGAGTTCGCCGTATGATGCGAATCGGCCGAATCCATTCCCATGACAACACGCTCCATCGAGTCCGCTTTTCCATCTCCATTGGTGTCGCGAATGAACCACAGGTCTGGCGCTTGCATTACCAACACGCCGTCCTTGTAAAACTGAAACCCTGTCGGGCAATTCAAGTCATCAATGAAATGCGTGACTTTATCCGCTTTCCCATCTCCATCCGTATCTTCAAAAATCAAAAGGCTATCGCCCGTTTTGCTTTGTGGAGTTCTTTCAGGATAACTCGGCCAAACCGCGACCCAGAGCCTGCCTTTTGTATCAAACGCCATCTGCACCGGATTGACTAGCTCAGGAAATTTTTCTTCGGACGCGAACAAAGTCGCCTTGCATCCTTTGCTCAGCGTCATGTGTTTAATCGCCTCTTCCCCACTCAAAAACGGTTTTACATCCTGCTTATTGGATTCAATTTTTTCCACCGGCGGTAGATTATCATCCTTCACCACCAGATCTCCCCCTTTCGCCACCGCCCACACGCGCTGATCGCGATTTGCGGTCATCACGTCCCGCTGGCTCATCTCCTCCTGCATCACCTCGTAATTCGAGATCAAAGGACTCCCCGTGCCCGCTTTCGGAAAAGTTAGTTTGGAACGGCCGCCATAAACATTATATCCATCCACTGTCCGGTAACGGCTGTGCCACATCTCATTTTTATCGACGATGACTTTGCGCAATTTTTCCAGATTGCCTGAGGGCGCTTTCTCCCCGAACACCAGTTCAAAAATGTCTGGAGCCAGTTCTTTATCTCCAGCTTCGGACAAATGCAGGCTGTTAATCGTCAGGTTGTGGCCCTTCTGCGCTGCCTGTGCGTAATGCTTTTCCGATAGTTCAAATAAATTCACGAAAGGAACTTCATTCGCCTTCGCCACTTCCGCCATCGCTTCCGTGTACATCTGGATCCGCTCATTATTCTCTTTCGGATCCGGATAATTCGGATCTTTCACCTTTTCATTGGCGATGGGCGAAAAAAGAACCAGGCGCGGCGACCCGTTCCCGCTGTAATTCTTGGCCTTGGTCTCTTTCAAAAACTTATCCAGATCCGTTTTGAATTTGGCCAGCCCAGCTTTCCCGTGAAAAGATTCATTGAACCCGAAGAAGGCAAAAATCACATCCGCTTTGGAGCGCTCCAGCCATTGATCAGGGGTGCCGAAATTCTCGGACCGATGGCGCACCGCCACTTCATCCCCCGCCACCGCCAAATTCCGAAGCACCAGGTCGTGCTGGGGATACTTGGCGTAAATCAATGTTTCCAGCCACCCATCATGCTGCATTCGATCCGGCAAGGTATTGCCGATAAAGCAGATGTGGTCGCCCTTCTTAAGCGTCAAACCCGGCGCGGCCAGCAGGCCGGAGCTCGCCAGGGCCGTCATTAGGCACAGCAATGCGAATCTTTTCATGAATAGGAGCATAGACGCTCCAAATGTGAACTTCTTCACAATTAATGTCTGCACAAAAATGCAATCGAAAACATTTGCGTGAATGGCCATTCCTTACTAATTTTTTCCCATGGGATTCCAAAAACTCTTTTACGCGGTCACTCTTTCCATCGTTTCACTCTCCACCTTCGCTGCCGGGCAGCCCCTCAAAGCGCTCCTCATTCTTGGCGGTTGCTGCCATGATTACGCCCAGCAAAAAAGCATCCTCAAAGAGGGGATTGAAAAACGGGCCAATGTCAAAGTCGATATTGTTTACACGGACGACACCAGCACCAAAGCCCGCTTCGGCATTTATGAAAAGCCCGACTGGGCCAAAGGCTATGACGTCGTCATTCACGATGAATGCTCCGCCGATGTGAAAGAAATTCCTTACGTTGAAAACATCCTCAACGCTCACAAGGAAATTCCCGCCGTCAATTTACACTGCGCCATGCACTGCTACCGCACCGGCACCGATATGTGGTTCAAATTCATCGGCATTCAATCCAGCGCCCACGGCCCCCAGGAACCGATCGCCATCCATTTCGTTGATAAAAATAGTCCCATCACCAAACCGCTGGAAGATTGGACCACCATTCACGAGGAGCTGTACAACAACATCAAAATATTTGATACAGCTCATCCCCTGGCCCGCGGCACCCAGAAAGTGAAGCAAAAGGATGGCACGACCAAGGATGTGGAATATGTGGTCGCGTGGGAAAATGAGTACGGCAAGACCCGCATCTTCAGCACGACAATTGGCCACAACAACGAAACCGTTTCCGACCCCCGCTATTTGGACCTCGTCACCCGCGGCCTCCTCTGGGCCTGCGACAAACTCAACGACGACTATTTAAAGAGCGGGAAATAACGCGAGAGCGTCCCAATAGTCCGGGAGCAAACCGAATCTCCAGCAGCGCCCTAACTTCACCTTCTCCTTGTGGGAGAAGGCCGGGATGAGGGCACATCTTCTTTGTGATCTAAATTCAATAAATGTCCCTACAGCCCGCGACCCAATCAAATCTCCAGCAGCGCCCTAACTTCTCCTTCTCCTCGTGGGAGAAGGCCGGGATGAGGGCACATCTTCTCTGCGATCTAAACTCAATAAATGTCCCTACAGCCCGCGAGCCAATCAAGAACCAGCGACGTGCGAACTTTCTCCTTCTCCTGTGGGAGAAGGCCGGGATGAGGGCACAAAAAAGCACATTACAAAATTTGCCTGAAAGCCGCACTAATTGGTCATGGCACTGGAACAAGTCGGGTGCATTTTTCAATTCGCGTTTTTTCGCGTGATTCGCGGTTCAACTTTTGCCTTCCCCTCTGAGCCATATTCGGGAGGCATCTTTGCAGAACCGCGGACCAAACTGATTCGCAGCGCGTCAAGCACTCTTCTAGAAGCCGCAGTTGACTCGCCTTTTTCGCAAAATGTTTCTCCCATTTGTTATTTTTCTCAACTGAATTAACCCAACCGATCCTAATTGCGCTCATTTCCTTTTACTTTTCCTCCTCCCACTCTTTGATAAAGGGGGCGACCAAGCATCTTCTCCCTCTTTATCAAAAAGAGTTACTGTTGTAGGATCATTTTCGTTCCAATGCCCAATACGAAAAGCGAACCTTCCTTTTTCATCATAGAATGCAAGAATAGGATTTTGACCTTCATTTCCTACAATTAGCAAAGCGGCTAAGATATTTCCTTTCCTGCACAATCTAATTTGGGGCATGCCATTGTTAATCGTTAACTGCAACATTGCACCTTTTGATGCCAACGTGATGCTGGGACAATCGTCGGAAACTCCGATATCTATTTTGCTCGCCCCATCTTCGCCGCTAAGGATGATAGAATTAGCGTGGATTACTTTATTTCTTTTTTTTCGCACTCGAGTCTAAATTTATGTTGGTAAAGGCGGAGGCACCATATCTGGGGTACGCATCTCCTGATCCAGATAATAATAAGTATTCATGGAATTACGCAGGAAATTTTTCTAATATTTAGACGTATCGCGTTTGCTTTGTTCGTTTATAGCATACTCGGCGGTGCGCCGCAATCGCAAGGGAGACGGCTGGGATGAGGGCAAATCCTTTGCACAATCTCAATCACAAACCGCAAACCCTTCCCCCCCAGCGGGGGCGATATATTTGTAGAACCCGAACCAAACCGATTCGCGAGTTCCAGCGGAGCGGCATTGCTTGATAGATGACGCAAACGGATTTCCCATTCTAGCCCGTCACTGTGCATTTGAAGATTCACAAAAGCCCGCGACCCAATCAAAACTCCAGCAGCGCACTAAGTTTCTCCTTCTCCTTGCGGGAGAAGGCTGGGATGAGGGCACATCTTCTGCTGTGATCTAAACTCAATAAATGTCCCTACAGCCCGCGAGCCAATCAAGAACCAGCGACGTGCGAGCTTTCTCCTTCTCCTTGTGGGCGAAGGCCGGGATGAGGGCACAAAAAAGCACACTACAAAATTTGCCTGAAAGCCGTCTAATTGGTCATAGCACTGGGACACGTCGCCTGCATTTTCCAATCCGCGCTTTTCCGCGTGATCCGCGGTTCAACTTTACCTTCCCCTCTGGTACCGGCGCTAGAATACCTAGGCGATACACAGCAAGACCAAAGCGTTCAACTTCACCTTCTCCTTGTGGGAGAAGGCCGGGATGAGGGCACAAAAAAGCAGATTACAAAATTTGCCAAGCTCCTACCTTACGCCGCCTAATTGGTCATGGCACCGGAACCTGTCCCTTGCATTTTCCAATCCGCGTTTTTCCGCGTGATCCACGGTTCAACTTTTAAAATACAAAGCCCTTGCGAAGAATTTGATAATTAGTGCCGTACATCCTGATCTCCATTCGTTTTCCATGCCTGGAAATCGTTACATTTGTTCCCGTGATGTTACCGACGTCAATTTGATCAAAATGATAATCACTGTTCCCGCCAGGGTAGGTCTTTACAATCAAATCACCAGCCACGTCCTTTTGCCGTTTTGTAAGTGTCTTTTGTTCGTAAACGATCCCAACGCGCAAGCCTCGCTTTTTAATAAAAAGAATTTCCTCAATTTCACCAGGCTGATCGTAACGATCAAAAACAACCTTTATACTTCCTGTCGTTAACTCGCTTTTGTTTATTGGATGCAAAACGTAGTTCGTACTCATACTGCTAACTAACGCATTTATCTCCTCTAATGTAATAGGCCCTGGACGAACAAAAAGGACGTAGATTAAACCAACCACGCAAGCGCCCGATATCCCCCCAAGTAAAGCCTTTTTGGACTTCATACAATTGGAGTTGCAGTGAGTTCGAGTATCTGTGCTTTTAAGGGTGCCTGGTATCGAGTCAAAGAAACCATGATGTCACTTGTAAGGTTGGTTTACGCGCATGACCATGCCCGTATTAAAACGCATCTCGTTTGTACCATCGAATTCAACTCTAACGTGTTTCGACTTAAAGCTTTGGTGTAATCTGCCGTAGGCATAAACACTGTTTGTTGAAACAACGTCGTCTTCGTAAACTTGCGGTTCTTGGACAAACCATTCGTATTCTGGCCATTTAGTGCCCAATTTGTATATGCATACTTTCGCCGTATGATGAGGCGTGCCAGCCACAATTTTTAATAAAGCGAACTTATTGTTTGTTTGAGTGAGAAACAGCCATCCAGCAAAAGCGGGTATATCTTTATAAACTGTATGGCATATGTAAGTGTTGTTTGTGTAGGGTTTGCAACTAATTACTTCGTTTGTAGTAAATTGGCTGGCTTTCTCGATTAACTGCTGTTCGGTGAATCCGTTGCAGTTTAGAACGGCCTTAAACAAGATCAGCACCGATACAAGTATTTTCATAACTTTGCCCAGCAATTTCAGTCAATCTCCCACAAAGCGCCAAAAAGGTAAATCGCGAACCCAGGCTGTCGGATTTCCGTTCTTCAATTTGTTCCCATTTCTCATCATTTCCGTGGCTTTGTCCAAAACCGCACGATCAACATCCCATCTTTCGTTTTTATCAATCCAGCTCAACCAATAATCCGTGAGGTGTATGGCCTAGCCTGCGGTGCCGAGGTTTTCCTGTTTTCTGATCATAAATGGTATGCGTTGAACATACCTTTTTGATACTTTGATCATTGCCTTGGCATTGTCGTCGCTCCTAATCCGTGACCATTGGAAAAGGATCGTGTTCAAGATAATGTTCAATTGTAACATTCGTATTGCCGATAAAGTTTATCATTGTTTGAGAGTTGCTAAGATTCGAAAAACCTCGCCAAAAAGAAAAACTGACTTTGGTTGGCATAGGATTTGTAGACTCCAAAGGCCCAAGTAATTTGCCGTAAAAGCACAGTGTTAAGATGCCATTTGTGCGCACCTTCAAGGTCTCGTCATCATAATGCACGACTTCATCTGAAACTAATGTTCTGGTCTTAAAAAAGTCATAATGTTCGCCGGTGGATGCGTCGGCTATTGTGCCGCCCAGGATAAGGCGTTTACACTCATTCGCCAGCATTGTTAAATCTTCTGGGACATAATTCGTTTTTGACAATGGTTCGAATAACACCTGAACTCGATTTCCCTCAGTAGATAGGCGGATAGCCTCTATTTTATAAACACGAGGAACTGGTTCAGCGGAAATAAGATAGGTTAAAAGAAAACAAAGAAAAAAATTAAAACGCGACATACAGATTGTTGATTCTTAAATTGAACACAGCTTGCGAAATTAAGGTTGAAAGGCCAGGCTTAACTCCCGCTTCAAAATCATTTTTACCATTCGGCTTTTTGTCCACATTTTAGCCCTCGTCCTTTCCAATTAGCGCTTTTCCGCGTAATCCGCGGTTCAGCTTTTCCTTTCCCCTCTGATAACGGCGTCGAGTACCTTCGGGATCCACAGCAAAACCAAAAGCCGCAGCATTTTTCGGTGTCTTTTCAATCCGCGTTTATCCGTGATCAGCGGTTCAAATTTTCTATTTTCTTTGCCTCTCGGCGTCACCGCGCGAAATTAGGCATTATCCCTTCACTGCGACGCTTCCGCATGCTCCAACTTGCGAAACTTTGCCGCTAATTCTTCCACAGCCGAATCGCTTTTATCCGTATAAAGTTCGATCCAATGGTTAGTTACTCCAGGTTTGCAAACAACAATTGCCGCTGCCAGCCGTCCGCGGTGATCTCCACCAGCGCGATCCCCCGCCAACAAAGCAGCCATTAATTTTTCAGCCAAACTCCCGTCCGTTTTCTCATACGCCTGCGCCATTTTTTCGATGACCTCATGGCCAGTCAGAGTATTCCCCTGGCAAGAGTAAAACTTCCCCGTCATCCCACCCCAATATTCGCTTTTGGCATCAGCCCCCGTCGGTTGATGGATAGCGATTTGCCCATGTATATTAATTAAAGCAAGCTGCCGCTGATCCTTCTTCGAGTCGTTCGACAGCAATTCCGCCAGCACTTCTTCCGGCGTTTTACCCGCGGCCAAACCGTCCAGCGCTTTCTCACCCCAAGGCGGATTATGCCAATGCTGTGTGCAAAACGCGCCCACTCCAGCCCGAACATAAGGCACCACATGGCCCACATCAGGATATTTGCTGGCCACCGCAGCGCCGCAAATCCCCGTCGCGGGATCGGCTGCTACAATGGAAAAAGTATTGGAAATCCCAAAATCCGGCTCCAAGGAATTAGTGGGCATCTGCTCTCCGAACCAAAATGTTAATAGCAACGCTAGTATTTGCATGAGAGGTGAACAGCATATTGAGCCGTTGCCCGTCCGATCTTCCCATCCATCGATGATGATCGCTCAATTTCGCTATTTTTTTCTTCATCTTAACTTGGTAACCTCCTCCTGGACAGTATGAAAATATATCAAGTGGATGCGTTTACAAGGGTGCCGTTTCTGGGCAATCCCGCGGGCGTTTGTTTAATGGATAAAACCATGCCCGACCAGGAGCGTTGGATGCAGACCATCGCCGCCGAAATGAATTTATCCGAAACTGCTTTTATTCAATTGAACCAGGATCCACTCGGTTTGCGCTGGTTCACTCCCACCGTAGAAGTCGCATTGTGCGGCCACGCCACTCTCGCCGCGGCCCATATATTGTGGCAACACGGCGTGGTGCCCGCCAACAGTGAAATTCGTTTCATGACCAAAAGCGGCCTCCTCAGCGGCCGTAAATCCGGCCATCAGATCGAGCTCGATTTCCCTGCCAAACCCGCCGAGCAAACCTCGCCTCCGGACGGCTTGGAAAAAGCCTTGGGTGTCACTGCCAAGTATGTCGGCAAGAGTTCCTTTGATTATTTGGTCCACATTGAATCCGATCGAGATTTGCGGTTGCTCAAACCCAATTTTGATCAGCTTAAAAAGTTGCCCGTTCGCGGCATTATCGTAACCGCGGCTTCGGACGAACCTGGCTTCGATTTCATTTCCCGCTTTTTCGCCCCGGCTGCTGGTGTGAACGAAGATCCCGTTACCGGCTCCGCTCACTGCACCTTAGCTTGCTATTGGAACCGTTTGCTGGGGAAAACGGAAATGGTTGGATACCAGGCTTCTACCCGCACCGGCATCGTCAAAGTTCGGTTTGAAGGTGATCGCGTTGCGTTAATCGGCGAGGCCGTCACCGTTATGGAATGTGATTTATTAGTATAATTGCCGCTGCGCATCTTTCTAATGCCTGCCACAAGCAAATTGAAAAAACCGGCTTCCCTGCCAAAATCGAGGCCCGCTAAAAAAAAGCGCCAAGAGGTCTTGCGCTTTTCCATTCGCGAAGCCCGTAGCGCCACGGATATTAGCGTCGTCCGCCGTTTGTTTCGCGAATATGCCAACAGCCTTTCCATTTCGCTCTGTTTCCAAAATTTTGAGGAAGAACTTGCCACCTTGCCCGGCTTCTATGGGCGGCCGTCCGGCAGGTTATACTTAGTTAAGCACGATGGCAAAGCCATTGCTTGCATCGGGTTTCGCCCCGTCGAACCTCACGTTTGCGAATTAAAACGTCTCTATGTGAAACCGCCGTTCCGCCAATTTGGCTTGGGCCGGCAGCTCTCCCAACTTTGCCTGCGCGAAGCCGCGCATCTTGGCTATAAAAAAATGGTGCTCGATACATTGAAGAGCATGTTGCCCGCGCGCCGGCTTTACCGGGAATTGGGCTTCAAACCAGTCAAAGCTTATTACCACAACCCTTTTCCAGACGTAGTCTATTTGGAAAAGAATTTGTCCGCGAATGATTGATACCAGGATGAAAACCAAATCCCTGCATGTTATCGGCATTGATTACGGCACTCTCTCCGCTCGCTTAGTTCTCGTCGATGCCATGACCGGCCAGGAAAAGGCCGCCCTCGTCAGCAAATATGCTGACGGCGTCATTGACCAGACATTGCCCGGCTCAGCCAAACAATTGGATTTAGACACGGCCCTGCAAAATCCCGCCGATTACCTGGCCGCTCTCGACTTAATTCCAAAATTGTTGAAAAGCGGCAAAGTCAAAGCGGATCAAGTTTTAGCCATCGGCATCGATTTCACCAGTTGCACCATGCTGCCCGTTAAAGCGGACGGAACCCCGCTTTGCCTCCTGCCGAAATGGCGCGATCATCCTCACGCCTGGGTGAAACTTTGGAAACACCACTCCGCCCAGCCTCAAGCCGACCGGATTAATCAAGTAGCAGCTTCTCGCCAGGAAAGCTGGGCGCGCTCGTACGGATTCAAATATTCCAGTGAATGGTTCTTTTCCAAACTACTCGAGACATTGGAAAAAGATCCCGCAGTCTATAACGCCGCTGATCGCTTTGCGGAAGCTGGTGATTGGCTGGTCTGGATGTTGTCCGGAAAAGAAAACGCCTGCATCTCCGCCGCGGGCTTCAAAGGCATGCGCTTAACGGAGCGCGAGAACCTCCCTCCAAAGTTGCCCGACCCCAGCTATTTTGCTGCTTTGCACCCAAAATTAAAACAGGTGCATCAGAAAATTTGCCCTAGCCTTGTCCAGCTCGGAGCCAAAGCCGGCGGTTTAACTAAAGAAATGGCCTCGCGCACCGGCCTATTGGAAGGAACCGCCATTGCCGCCGCCAACATTGACGCCCACGCTGCTGTTCCTGCATGTGGCGTAACCAGCCCTGGCAAATTAGTCATGATCATGGGGACTTCAACTTGTCATTTAATGGCCGATGCGAAGCGCAAAATCATTCCCGGTGTCTGCGGCGTGGTTAAAGATGGCGTTTTGCCCGGCTTTTGGGGTTATGAAGCCGGGCAGGCTGGGGTAGGGGACCTGTTTGCCTGGTTTGCTGAGAATGCCGTCCCTGCCACGTTTCAGGTGCCTCGAGGTGTTTCTGTCTTGGATCAACTGGAAGCTGAAGCTGCCAAATTGGGCCCGGGCGAGTGCGGCGTGCTGGCTTTGGACTGGTGGAATGGAAATAGATCATTGGCCGACGCGAATCTTTCCGGCGTATTGCTCGGTCTTAACTTGAGCACGCGCCCGCCCCATATTTACCGCGCGCTTCAAGAGGCCACCGCCATGGGCACGCGCATGATTTTGGAAGCGTTTCAGAAGAGCGAAATTCCAATTAATGAAGTCTATGCCTGCGGCGGCCTTGCTCGCCGCAGTCCGGGATTGCTTCAGATTTATGCCGACGTCCTGCAACGCCCCATTATTGTCGCGGCCGCGCCGGAAGCGTCTGCTTTGGGAGCAGCTATATTCGCCTCCCTGGCGGGGGGAATCCACCCCGATCTCCCTGCTGCCGTTCGCGCCATGTGCCCGCCTCCTTGCGCGCGCTACAAACCAAACTTGAAAACCAAACCGATTTACGACCTCCTCTTTCAAGAATATAAAAAATTGCATCACCAATTCGGTGTAAAAACCGATTCGCCATTGAAAGTTTTGAAAAAATTAAGGCTCCAGGCTTTTCAGAAAAGGAAGGGAAAATATGGCCGCTGATTCTGTAACCATTCGCGCCGCGACCGAAGAAGATTTGCCGGGCATACTGGCAATTTATAACGACGCCGTTCTCAAAACCACAGCCACCTATGATTATGAGCCGCGCACTTTGGAACACCGCCGCGCCTGGCTGATCGACCATCAGAAACTGAATTTGCCTGTATTTGTCGCGGTGAAAGAGGACGCGATCATTGGTTGGAGCGCATTGAATAGATACCACGATCGCATGGGCTATCGCTTTACCACCGAGAATTCGATTTACATCGCGGAACAATTTCGCGGACAAGGAGTCGGCAAACTTTTACTGCAACCATTGATCCAGTCCGCTCGAACTTTGGGCATGCACGTAATTCTGGCTGTGATCGACGCGGACAACGCTTCCAGCATTCGGTTGCATGCCCGATTTGGATTTATCGAAGTGGGCCGCTTTCGAGAAATCGGTTTTAAATTTGGACGCTGGCTCGACGTGGTTTACATGGAACTTTTGCTTTAACCTCAGAACCCCCAGTTGAGCAGTTTAAAATGCACAAAACCCCGAGATGCAATCAAATGACCATCATCGCCCTAAATTTCACCTTCTCCTTGTGGGAGAAGGCTGGGATGAGGGCACATCTTTTCGCGATTGGTCACAGCACTGGGACATGCGTGCCTTTTTCAATCCGCGTTTATCCGCGAGGGTATGAGTTTTGTGCTGAGCTCTGAGACACACTCAGGTCGCAGTTGCAGAACGGGCGGAGCGAGCCACCTTTGGACCTGTTGGATGCGAACCAGCAGGTGGGCTTAGGGAGATGCTCGATGATTACGTTTGGAGTAACTCTCCGTATCTGCGAATGAGCACCGGCGCAACGCACCTACATGGGGCCAGCCCCGAATACCTGAGTGCATGTAAGCGCCTGACCCGTTGCCGCCCGTCTGCACAACTAAAGGATAACCATGGAACAAATTGCTAGTAATGTCGAGCGAGTGATCGGCTTTGATTGCCATCCGGACACCTTCACGGCGGCCATTCTGCAGGGACCCACTCCAGCAGCGGCCATTGTGGAAAAGGTGTTTAATAAAGTGCCCATGCAGCAGCTCCAAAACTGGGCCAAGAAAAATACCACCGCCAAAGACCTCATCGTCTTGGAAGCTTCGGGCAACAGCTTTGAGGTTGTACGGACCCTGGCGGCAATCGCGCGCAAGGCGTTGGTTTTGGAAAGCTGCCACCTTGGAAAGCTCAAGGAAGCTCATGCCAACAATGACAAAATCAGCGCTGTGCGTATTGGCAAAGCCTACATGGCTGGCACCGCCAAGATCGTGTGGGTGCCCGATATGCTCACGCAGGAACGGCGCGATTTGTTTCATACCCATCGCAAAGCGGTCAAGCGGACCACTCAGATCAAGAATCGAATTGGCTCCTACCTCAGCGACAAGGGCGTGCGACTCAAGGTGGGAACGCGCCTAACCGGTCCCACAGCGCAAACAAATATTGGCCAAATGCGACAGTGGTCCCCTCGCCAATGGCAGATCATCCAGGGGATGTTCATGGAATTGCGCCACGCCGAAGAGCAACGTCAGCATTGGCGCGGGCTCATCGCACAGGAAGTGCTGGCCGATCCCAAGATGCTCTCCTTGGTGCGCTTGTGCGGGGTTCGAGAAATGGTGGCCTTTGCCATGGGAGCATTCATTGGGGACATAGAGCGCTTCAGCCAACCTAAGAAGCTAGTCAAATACGTCGGGCTTAATCCAGCTTTTGATGACAGTGGACAAACCGACTGGAGCGGTGGAGTCGGTAATGGACATGGCCACAAAGACTTGCGCAATTTGCTGGTGGAGGCGGCCCAAGCCATCTTGCGTTGTTCTAACAACGCACTGGCTAAATGGGGACGCAAGCTCCTAGCACGAAAGGGAGCTCGCAATTTGGCGGTGTGTGCAGTGGCGCGCAAATTAACGGTGGCCATTTGGTACGTGTTGAAAGGCAAATGCACGCCGATTGAAGAAATTCAAAAGGAGATCAAAATAAAAGTGGGCAAAATCATTAGCCAACTGGGAACCAAAGGTCTCAAAGAACTCAAGAAGACCCGCGCAACCTTGCGCCAGGAAACATTCGAGGCCATCAAGACCGGGCGGGTCTACGTGTTGGATCCCGACAAAAAGTACACGCCCAGGCCTTCGGCAACAGCAGCGTAGAAATTTATCAGAAAATGAATTGAGTTTATCGCTTTAGACCGTGGCTTGCGGTGGGGCATGCCAGAAAAACAACCCGGCCACAAAACAAATTACGGCCGGGTTGGTGGGATGCACATTGCAATCCACGGGCCAGCTGAGCGCTCGAGTTGCACTCCTGCAGAGCTCTATCCTCTCAGCCGACGCTTGAGCTTAGGATAGTCCAAAGCATTTTTCAAAAAAGTTTTCCGCGTCAATCGTTGACAAACCACATACCCGTGATCTGCGGTTCAACTTTTCCCTCTGATAGCTGCGCTAGAATACCTTCCCGATACACAGCAAGACCAAAGCGTCCAAACTTTCTGCTTCTCCTTGTGGGAGAAGGCCGGGATGAGGGCAATTCGCTCCCCGAACTTTCTTTCTAATGTTCCAACAGCCCGCGAAACAATCCCAAAGGGATGTGCGCTGGTGAAGCTGGCGTCAACGTGGGTGAGAGTCCCACCCGCCGAATAAGACTGTTCACGGCGGAAAACGGTGTCCGCGCTGAGGTCGTGAGGCCAGGGCGTAAGCAGGGCATCGATTGGACAGGCAGGCTGTAACGAAAGTGAACCGCATCAAATGAGCGTCGAAAGGGACAGCACCAGAAAGCCGAGCCCCTATCCTTTGGGCGAAGGCTGCAAGGAGTCGTCTAGACAACAGTCGGGGGCGGCTCATCGTTCTGGCGGCGTCAGCGCGGACGGCATGCTTGGAAGTGACGACAGGATAAGCCAGGAGATCTGCTCCGGTGATCCGAGCAATCGCGAGCAACCCACGGCACAAGCCGGCCTAGCCGGTGAGGCCGTCGGGGCTGGAGCAGAAGTCGGAGTCTCCCATAGTAGCGTTGAGGCGCGGGACAGTACAACCCGTGCGGAGCCAAGGGGAGGCACTTGTGTTCGTACAACTCAAAACAGCGAAGGACCCGGGGATGGTTGGGAATACTTGCTAAACGAGTGGACCCGAATAACAACCCCGCCAAAAGTTCGGAAGCTGCAGCGAGCGTTATATCGGAAAGCAAAGGCGGAGCCGAAATATCGGTTCTGGAGTCTGTATGGAGAACTATCGAGGATGGACATTCTGCAAACAGCCCTGGCAATGGTCGCCAGCAATGGCGGGTGTGCGGGGGTTGATGGAGTTGAAATTGAGGATGTCGTCTTCGAGAAATCGGGGGAAGAAGGGAAAACCGAGGCGTGGTTGAAAGCCTTGGCGGAGGAAGTAAAAGCCAAGCAGTACCGGCCCAGCCCGGTGCTGCGGGTCTATATTCCAAAGCCCGATGGGAAAATGCGGCCGTTGGGCATACCGACGGTCAAAGACCGGGTGGTGCAGGCGGCGGCGGTGTTGGTGCTGATGCCGATCTTTGAAGCAGATATGCACACGCACAGTTACGCCTACCGGCCCAAGCGCAATGCCCATCAGGCGGTGGATGCCATCAAGAAAGGGATCGAAGCGGGGCAGTTTGAGATAATCGATGCGGACCTGAGCGGGTATTTTGACACGATCCCGCACCGGACCTTGATGGGACTGGTGGCCAAACGAGTCAGCGACGGCAGCATGCTCAAGCTGATTCATTCCTGGCTGCGAGCGCCGATTGAGGAACGGACAGGCCGAGACGGAGGCAAGCGGCGGCGGAAAGCAAATCGCCAAGGGACACCCCAAGGCGGAGTGATCTCACCGTTGCTGGCTAATCTATATCTGGACCGGCTGGACAAGGAAGTAAATGAGCGCAAAGAACTCAACGCCCGAATGGTGAGGTACGCGGACGACTTTGTCATCTTGAGCCGCCCCGGAAAGGGACCAGCCCTGCTGGAGCGGTTAAAGAAATGGCTGAGTGCGCGCGGCCTGACCCTCAACGAAAAGAAAACTCGACTGGTGGACATACGCAAAGAGGGGATCAAATTCCTGGGGTTTAGTGTCAGTTGGCGGCAAAGGAGAAGGCAATGGTGGTGCTACGTTCATGTGGAGCCGCACCCCAAAAGCCAGCAGAAACTCCGGGATGGCATCAAGGAACTGCTCAACCATTGGACGGAGACGCGACCGGAAGACCAGACAATCCGGACGTTGAACCGAAAGCTAAAAGGATGGAAAGCATACTTCCGCTATGGAAACCCTGCGCACGTATTCGGTAAGATGGAATATTACCTCCAAAACAAACTGCGGCGGTGGCTGTGGAAACGGCATGGCAAACCCGCTGGCATGTACCAACGATACTCCAACCAGACACTGCGCGAACGATGGGGACTCTCCCCATTGGCGTGAGGTGGAAGGCCGATGCCAAAGGCGAACCGATGAAGGAACACTCGGAGAGCCGGATGCGGGAAAACCGCCTGTCCGGTTCGATGCAGGGGCGGCGCGAGGAAACAACGGGAACTGACAATTGCGGTCATGTTCAATCCCGAAATGCCCTCGCCCGCCTACTCTACTGCAGCCATTAGCCCGGGGTCGCGAGGAACGAGCTACCCCGGGTCAAGCGTCCAAAGAACCAGCAACCCCAGCGTGGGTTGCAGCAACTAACTCAATCAAAAATTCAGTTCCACAAATCGGCTGCCGTGAATGGGCAAAACAAACTACTCACTCCCATAACCTATTGCGACGTCATTATCCCAGAACCCGCCGCTGAGCAGTCCAAAATGCACCAATACCCGAGATGTAATCAAATGACCATCATCGCCCTAAATTTCACCTTCTCCTTGTGGGAGAAGGCCGGGATGAGGGCAGAAAAAAGCCAAACTCCTACTGTAAGCCGGACTAATTGGTCATAGCCACGGAACATGTCCCTTGCCTTTTTCAATCCGCGTTTATCCCGTGATCCGCAGTTCAACCTTTCCCTTCCCCTATCATACCGGGCGCGAGAATACCGTCGGCGATATACAGCAAGACCAAAGCGTCCAAATTTTCACCTTCTTCTTGTGAGAGAAGGCCGGGATGAGGGCACATCTCTCTGCAATTGCTATCAATCTGGCAACCGCCGTTAAGTTCTCAACCAACCGCCCGAGCCCGGTACTGTGTCAATTCACATTGAACCATACTAAAATTGCAGGCACTATCTTGCGTGAACATAATCATTTCCAATCGGTGGGCACAATGAGTCATTCGAATTCTGGTAGCTGCGGAGCTAAACTTATTCGAAAATTACCAGCAAGCCTCAGAGCGGCTTATAAAAGACAATCTGATCCACAATTCCAAGCAGTCCGGTGAAAATATTACTGGTATGGTGTTATGTTGAATGACAGGTTTTCAAAGAGAGATGTGCTCGTTGCTCTTGCGGCGACCGTCATCATTATTGTTCTGGCTATGCCGATGTCAAAACGTCACCGAAGGATTAACTTGGAGAGAGATTGTGTGTTGAACCTTTCGGAAATAGAAGAAGGGTTCCTTGCTTTTTCCTACGATCATAATTCTCGGTTTCCAGCAAATGTGCCCAGGTCGGAAGGTGGCTCTGCGGAATTCACTAATGCTGATAATACCTTTCGACATTTTATGGCTGCAATCCCGTGGATGAATACTCCAGACCACCTAAACACAAACAAACCTTTAAGCCTATTTATTTGCCCTGTGGATATTCGCAAGCCGTCAACTGGATCTAAATTTAGCAATTCGAACTTAAGCTACTTTGTTAGCCTGGATGCTTTTCCTCGCGACAATGGCGCTATTCTTTTTGGCGACCGCAATTTAACTAATTTAGACGGCCTGACCGATGGTATCATAAATCAGCGTCACGACTCGCGCTTGCATTGGGGGCAAGGCATGCATTCGCGTCACTTGCGAAAGCCCTTCGGATTATTGAACCTTGTGAAGACATTTGATGTTTATGCCACAGACAGGCAATTGCAATCTATATGTACATATAGTCCTATTGAAGTTAACCGGCTTTCGCTGCCAAAGTGAATCAAAATAGTTCTAAAGTTGTCATACTTAAAGCTCCGATTCTGTGGTGCTAAATTTTTTCAAATTCGGGAAATTTAGGTATGCACGCGCACGTCTCATTTTTGTAATAAACATACTGTAAGAAAGGATCGTTTTTTGTTTGGATGACATTCCTTTTTTGTTATCGCTGTACCGCTGCTCTGCTTTTACGCTAAACACTCCGAACTTTTCGATGGTACACGTCCCCGGCATTTTTCAATCCGCGTTTATCCGTGTGATCCGCGGTTCAACTTTTCCCTTCCCCTCTTGTACCCGCGCTAGAATACCTTCGCGATACACAGCAAGACCAAAGCGTCCTAACTTTCCCCTTCTCCTTGTGGGAGAAGGCCGGGATGAGGGCAAATCTTTTCGCGATTGTCACAGCACTGGGACATGCGTGCCTTTTTCAATCCGCGTTTATCCGCGCGATCCGCGGTTCAACTTTTTTTCTTCCTTCTGATATCGGGCGTCGGGCAAGATAACTGTGGTTTAACTTAATTCCTTGCAAAGTGTCTCTGAACACCTCGGTGCCGCCGCCACTTGCAACCGCTTCCGTTGCATCCATAAAACAATACCAGCGCACAAAAAGCACAAGCTGATCACCTGGGAAATTGTCAATCCATGGAAACGAGGATCGTTATCCGCCCTGAAAAATTCCATCATAAACCGAATTACGGCGTAGCCGATTACCAATGCCACTGCTGTTTGTCCGGCAGCAACCTGTTTGCGAAAAACTCGATCCAACATCAACGCCAATAAAAAGGCCAAAGTGGCTTCATACAATTGCACCGGATGCACAGGCAACGAGCGATTGGCGCTGGCCGTTACCAGCTTCAATTTCTGGTGCTGCTCGAATGCCAAACTCTTTTTTGGAAAACTCACTTTCAACGGAAACGAAGCTGCGGACAAAACTGGAATCGTTTGCACTTGATACTGAACCGACGGATCTAGTCCCGCTAGCTGAGGCTGATCAACGCATATATCTCCCCAGCAGCACCCCGCCATAAAGCAGCCAATGCGTCCAAACCCAAGCCCGACCGCTAATGGCGCCGCGAACAAATCCGCCAGCCTGAGCAATGGCAGTTTTGCCACAGCGCCATAAATCACCAAAGCCAGAATGCCCGCGACAACTCCACCATAAAAAACCAGGCCGCCACTTTCCCATAATTTGAAGCTCTCCCAAAACGAAACATTCGGCAGATAAAAAAGTCGTGCGAACCAGCGCGCTCCCGCCGGTCCCGCCAGCAACAAAATAAGTACCAGATTATCAATATGGCTGGCTTTAATATTTGCTATGACCGCTCGACGCCGCGCCAAGACGTATCCGCACGAAAAACCCAGCAGCATGAAAAAAGAATACGACTGGATATGAAGAAATGATGTCAGTTCTGGTTTCACGATTAAAAATAAGTTCCGCCCAAAGCGCAGGCGCTTCATCAAATAACCCCCAGCGTCCTAAGTTTCACCTTCGGGCGAAGGCCGGGATGAGGGCACATCTTTCTGCAATCTCAATCACAAACCCCATCCGAGTCCCGGCGGGGCGGCATCGCTTGATTTATAAGGTAAACGAACTTTTCATCCCTCAATCCGTAATCGAACAGTTCTGCATTTTTCAATCCGCGTTTATCCGCGTGATCCGCGGTTCAACTTTTCCCTTGCCCTCTGGTACCCGCGCTAGAACACCTTCGCGATACACAGCAAGACCAAAGCGTCCTGACTTCACCTTCTCCCTGTGGGAGAAGGCCGGGATGAGGGCATTAATTAAACCACCTCTGCCCGGTTTCAGTCACCGGCGGGAAGAAGCGATCTTCCCGCCGAATGCTGGCAAGTTTCGGCCAGGGATATTCCTAGCTGAAACCTGCTTCATTCCTGCCCAGCTTCTCAAGCTTTAGCTCGGCAATTGCAATTCGCATCATCCGCCTTGGGCGTGAATGATGGATTTAAAGCCAAAAACCCAATTGCTGCGGCAACCCCGATCTTTAGTAGTGTTAACATAGTACAATTTTTGTTCCCTCGACCGATGCCAGCCCCCCAGACGGGCGCTTTCCCGAGGCTTCATCCTCAAGAGCAAGCGCCGCCTGGTGATTAGCTAATGAGCCCCACAATTGCAGTTTGCGTCCGCGGCCTTTGGTGTCGGCGTTGGATTGAGCACTGCCAATGAAATGGCGGCTGCTGCCAGCAGTTTAAGTAGAGTTAACATATATGTTTTTCCTTGGGGCAAAGCGGCCGCTAATCTTCCCTCGAAGCAGCTATAAAGTCGCTCTGCTCTTCCCGTGACCTTTATAACGCAACCCGCCAACTGCGGTGTAGCGGGCTAACACCTGATCTTCATTTAATGGAACTTCTCAGAAAAACTTGGGGGTAGCGAGGATAAGGCTTTGCATTTTCCTACCGCAGCGCAAATCTGATCCACATCCTTGCAGGCCGGGTCCCCTGACCCGGCGTTTTTGATTCGCAGATTTTCCACTCCCGGTGAAGCTATTATGTCCCCTGCATTTTTCAATCCGCGTTTATCCGCGTGATCTACGGTTCAACTTTTCCCTTCCCCTCTAATACCACTGCGGCGAAGACCGGGATGAGGGCACAAAAAAGCACATTACAAAATTTGCCAAGCTGCTCCTATAAGCAGCAGTCATGAAGTAGGGTATGTCCCCTGCATTTTTCAATCCGCGTTTTTCCGCGTGATCCGCGGTTTAATTTTCCCATCCTCTTCGCTACCTGCGCTAGAATACCATCGCGATACACAGCAAAACCAAACCGTCCAAACTTTCACCTTCTCCTTGTGGGAGAAGGCTGGGATGAGGGCAAATCTTTTCGCGATTGTCATGGCACTGGGACATGTAACCTTCATTTTTCCATCCGCGTTTATCCGCGTGATCTGCGGTTCAACTTTTCCCCTCCCCTCTAATACCACTGCGGCGAAGGCCGGGATTAGGGCAAATCCAATCTCACTGCGTTGGCGGAGGCGGCATTTTCTCCCCCATTCGGATATACTGCCAAATTGCTTCACGTTGTTTTTGGCCATCCCCATCGTAAACGTCGGCCAGCGGACTGCGCCCTTCTTCGTCAAAATACACCGGCATCTTTGTGCTGGGATCAATCGCCAACGGATTTCGCACCCAACGATGAAAATATTCCTTCAGCAGCCTCTCTCCTGAGTACGCGAGATTAATTCCGGCGCTCTCAAAAACTTGAGTTGCGCCCAGAGTGCCTACGGCATGGCAACTGATGCAGGAAAAGCCCCCAATCGCTGAGACTAGTTTTTGCCCTGTCTTAGCCATCTCCTCGTCGATCGGACCTTCTCTAGGTGTTTCCGGAGGATATCCATGCAACATGGCCAACCCTTGTGCAATAGACACTCCCCGTTGCGAGAAAGCAGGCATTCGTGCGTCCAGCCAGGTTCTCGGCTTGTACTTTACTTGCCCGGCGATAAACGCACCCGACCACTCCGGCCGCAACTTGCCGCCTAGAATTTCTAAGGGCGGAAATCCATCGAATTTTCCATGACACTGCGCGCAACGGAGTTCCTCTGTCTGCCGCTGGGCAAAATCGCTTGGAACATGGCGTTGCAGCGAGCTTGTTAAATTGCCGCTCAGGAAAGCGACTAAAGCTTTCTTATCCGGCTCCTTTCCAGCACAGTGGGATCCGAAGCTTGGAATTCACGTGACTTGAAGTCGCGGC